>Ga0157364_1003362_pt1 | contig 15481 bp, 9 predicted proteins | sample AttsexASBM2_FD_111476 | JGI IMG/M metagenome (GOLD analysis project Ga0157364, IMG submission 111476) | Fungus gardens microbial communities from leaf cutter ant in Ribeirão Preto, State of São Paulo, Brazil - Atta sexdens ASBM2 | ecosystem: Host-associated > Fungi > Mycelium > Unclassified ...
TGTGCGTGTGTGTGTGCGTGCGTGCGTGCGTGCGTGCGTGCGCGCGTGTGTGTGTGTGTGTGTGTGTGTGTGTGTGTGTGTGTGTGTGTGTGTGTGTGTGTGTGTGTGTGTGTGTGTGTAATTATTCGCAAATATTTATATTAAAAAAGATAACATTTCATTAAAAATTAGTCATTTGTATCAAACGTAAATTAAATAACAGAATTTTGATATACATTCAAATTTGGTTGTTCTCTTGCTGCAGCCTCGATATAACAGAATTCTTTTCCAGACCAGACTTGCGTAGCTTCCTTCACGAAATAGACATTAATGGAACATTCATCCTCGGAAATCTTCAATTCTCCACTGAATAAATCACATTGAATAAATTATAATAATTTGTATATTTTTTGATTAAAAGGAAATCATTAAGTCATTATTAAATATAATACATTTTTACATAAATTAAAAAGATTAATAAATGAAAACATTCGGTAAATTAAAAGTATTAATCAATCAAATATTTAATAAAAATTAATTAAATTATTTTTATTTGCCTTAATTTATTTTACGAAAATAAAAATTTCATCTCTTTACTCAGTGATTTTCTTAAAAATATTAATTCGTTAAATTATAATTACTAATAATTATTAGTACCAGCAATTGTCATTGTTTGTTATGGGTGAACAAAATATCGCCGTGACAAAAGCAAGAAAAATAAAACTGAGAAGAACAAGACACGCTGCCATAAACGAACTGAAAAGATCGTTCGGCCATCTCCTTAATTGATTTGCGGTGCCCTTAAGCATCAGGCTGTGGTGTCGAATGCTACGAATCGGATCTTCAATATATACATACGGAAGATCAAGGATCTTGTTTTTATCTTCATTCAAGAAAGGAAGTTTGTCTTCGCTAAAATCTAGGAATTTTTTAATCTTTTTTCATAAATATATATTTTATAAATAATATTTATTAACAAAATATTATTTGAACAAATATTAGATTTTTATCATAAATATTTAAATGACTTAAATAGTTAAATGACTTTTCAATGATGTACATCTTATTGACGTTATCATTTAATGTCATCTTTTTATATGCATTATTCCATTATCATATATTATTATATGATATATATAAATATTAACATAAATTATATAAATATTAACATAAAATGTTTATGAAGATTTTGTGTCTCTTTACACGTTATACATTATAATTGCAGAATTCTGAGAACTTTCATAAAATTAAAGAAATATAATAAATTTAAAGAAATATAATATTATATGACATTTTATATCATACTGTCTATATAATATTTTGTTGGGATGATAAATACATACTTACGTTCAGTTTTCCGCATTCCAACAGTTTTATTGCACTGCACCTTTAATCGATCTACTTAGACGCTTCAAAGTCTCGATGTAATTTGATGAGTGAACACTTTCAGCAAAGCCAAGCTGATTTAAATCCAGTCACAGTGACCAACATTGAGAAATCGATGAGTTGTTCCTATTGTGCAATTCAAATGTATCACACTTTCGCAAGTTAAATACGAATTTGCTCGATAGGGTTTATTCATAGTCCGTTCTTATTTCAAGATTGTATAATCTTAATAATGTCTTAAGACGCTAGTATACGGTCCTCTGATTGGTTTGTGATTTCTTAAGATTGTCTTGAGACGATCTTGAATATAAGATTGAATATAAGATTGATCTGACTATGAATACCGTCCTTAAATTATTTATCTAACTTATCCTAGTACACTGATGTTTTCTTTATCAAATCTGTCTTCACCGGAACAAGATTATTTCTTTTTCCATCACATCTAATTAAGTCGCAATTTAATACATTATAACAAATGTTTGATTATTTTACAAGATCTTTTACCCATGAGATTTATTTTTTAGACAATTGTAGAGCGGGTTTCCTGTCTGACGCGATTCAAAGTCTATCGAAACGCGCTATTGCAATTCTCGAAGTATCGAAACAATCATTGTGACTATCGACAGCTATTGCAATATTCGATAAAGAAAGAGAGGGTCTTCACAAAAATAAAACGCGGGCACGTTCTATCTCGGATAAACTCACTTCTCTCTGATAAAAATCATTGAAATAAGATTTATAATATCTTACGATTAAAAATAACAGTCCATTTAATGTAGTATCATTTGTTATTTTTCTGCTGTTTTTATCCTGAATTATATTGTATGCATTCATTAAAGTGCTTTGAGGTTAAGTCTCTCATCCTGATTACTTGAATTGGGAACGAGCTTCAAAGAAGAAATAATGTCAGCCGCAAAGCCTGAAGTAAAGAATTGGAAGGAGTACAATCGTAAACGGAAGGAATTTCGAAAACAATGGAAAGAGGAAAAATTGACAAAGAAGATGAAGAAAGAAGAACTCGAAAAAGAATCAAAAAATGAGGCGCAGAAGTATACAGAAGAAGGTAATACGAAATATGAGCGGAGGGACATCTGTACCATCAGCATAGCAGTACCTGGGTCGATCCTTGATAATGCGCAATCCCCAGAACTACGTACCTACTTGGCAGGACAAATTGCACGTGCTGCATGCATCTACAAGGTGGATGAGATCGTGGTGTTCGATGACAAGGGCGAGATTACGGAGGATGAAAAGAGGAAGGTCAAAAAGGACGATATGCTGGGTGAGGCTAGGCTCGGGTGTCTACAACTAGCCAGGATACTACAATATCTCGAGTGTCCACAATATCTGAGAAAGTACTTCTTTCCAATTCATAAGGACTTACAGTACGCGGGTGTGCTAAATCCATTGGACGCGCCACATCATCTAAGACAGGAGGATGAATTTTTATATCGAGAGGGTATAGTTACCAATAAGCCTATAAAGGCTGGCAGAGGTTCTCAAGTGAATGTAGGATTGTTAAATGAGGTTCATGTAGATAAAGTGCTAATGGCTGGGTTAAGGGTGACAGTGAAAATACCATCTGATCAACCAAATCGGAAGAAAATGAAAGGTATTATTGTACCGCCTAACATGCCACGTGCAGAGACTGGTATCTATTGGGGCTACAATGTCAAACTAGCCAAAAATCTAACAGAGGTGTTGACAAATTGTCAATATAAAGAAGGATATGATTTGATGATTGGAACATCTGATAAGGGAACATCGATCGATGAGATAAAAGCAAAAAGTTTAAAGTATCACCACTGTCTCATAGTATTTGGAGGTCTCACTGGATTAGAAGCTGCCATAGATGTGGATCCACATTTAAACATTGATGATTCGTCTCTAGTATTTGATAAATATATAAATACGTGCCCACAGCAAGGTTCACGAACAATTAGAACGGAAGAAGCTATTCTCTTGACTTTAGCTGAATTGAGAACTAAATTAGTAGCTAAAGAAATCTTAGAAAAATAATAGTTGTATAAATGATAGAAATAATCAAATAAAATAAATACATTTGTCTGTTCTAAAATCATATTGGATTTTATCACATTAATTGATACTTTCTCAAAAATATAAATCTTTGTATACATATATATTTTTTATACATTTGTATAAAATTTATTATCGCAGAAATGCTTTGTATATTTATAATATCTTCAGTTGTCACCGCTGTGTTGAATGATTGTGTCCCAAATAGCAATTTACTGTGTCTCTAAGTATCCTTATTACTTTAGCTTGATCAGCAGAATTTATAATAGATGTGCCTGATACAATCATATTGGCACCAGCCTAAAAAGTAATATTAACATGAAAATAATTAATGATTTATAGCAAATTCACACAATCACACATTAGATTAGTACACACTAAAAGTTGCTGTTGTATAAAATTAATAAATTTAATTGTAAAAACTCAAATATTTTATATGGAATAATGACTATTACATTATTTAATAGAAAATGTATTATTTCATTGATTATATTATGCCATTGCATTGAGACTATATAAAATAACATTTTTAATATGCTTAAATTTAGTATAGTATGAATAAATCAAGGTATTCAGTATTATAGTTTTACATGTGTCAACGTCTGATTGAATTATTTATATATTGCAGTAATCTTTGACAAATTGCACCTTTGCACAAACTTCAATTGTAGCTAGTCCAACTCCACCATCAACTTCAATATCTAGTTCAGGATAATTCTCCCTTAACCATGCAACTTTTTTTAACATTGATTCCATAAATTTCTGTCCACCGAAACCAGGTTCCACAGTCATCACTAAAATCATGTCTGCTAAATCCACGTAATCTATCACCACATCCACAGGCGTTCCTGGCTTGAGTGCCACACCAACCTGTTTTTTAATTGATTCCATTAATTAAATGTAATAATATTAACAAAATATTAATTTTTGTAAAGAGTACCAACTTTCATTCCTGCTTCCTTCACTTTCCTGCAAACTAAAGGAACATCCTCTATTGGCTCCACGTGGAATGTATATTGATCTACACCAGCATCAGCCATGGGTTTGATCCACTGTAATTATTTCAAACTGTAAAATGAAGTTCACTTTGGCCAAAATTTTAATAATGCCCATGTATGTCAAAATCTTAACATAATACAGTTTTAAAATAATATAGTTTTAAAAGTATGAAATATGAGTTTTGAGATGTCTTATATCCTGATTTTGAATATATATACTATCTAGACATCTTTAAAAATTTTGGCCAAATTAAAGTTACTTCATTTTACAATAAATTATTAGATCTATATTTAAAACGTGCTTATGACAATGTTAGCGCATTAACATGTTATAGTTTACAATTTATGTTATGCATACTACAGAATTTCAGAGATAAAAGCGGGCTTTTATACATAAAAAACGCATTCTGAATTTATAAAATTTACGATTTTTAATTTATAAAAAATTTAAACATGTTATCTTGCAAGAAAATCTTGTTTAACTTTCGCATACACCTAGTATGTTTTTTTCGTTATCCAACCAAAAGCTATCAGTTACCTTCGTCTTAAAAAATCAAAAGATAGTCTTAGCCATGCTTCTGGTTGCATAACGAAAAAACGCCAATGATCTCTCTTGACAGCGAGTGTGGCAGAATAGACAGCGTACTGATTCTGCTAGAGATGTCAGATTTGATTTCCGGTAAAATTTTCATACACTCATTCTCTTCTCGGAAGGAAGAGACAACCCATCGAGAGTATCCTTACTAAGAACACTTCTCTAAACAAAAACTTCATTGTTCGAAATCAATGTTAAACTGTAAGGCCCATATGAACTGTGTGTACACCACAGTATATGAGAGAAGTCACTACTCAAACATAAGCAACATTAAAAAAGAGAGATACCTGCTCTGGTTTGGATACCATCATGTGTGTCTCGAAGAAAGCATCTTTTATTTTATTACGAAGACACTTGACAATCGGATGACCAAACGTTAGATTTGGAACAAAATGACCGTCCATCACATCTAGATGCAAGTAATCCGCGCCATTATCCAATAACTTTTGCGATTCTTCATAAATTTGCGCCAGATCACTGTTCAAAATTGACGGGCCAATTTTTGCGCTCAAATTCTTTGCCATGCCGTTCCGAATGTGCGCGGATGAGAATGTTCCACGAAGCTGCTCCCAAAAAAATATACGTACACACATATGTTATTCTACACACAGATAAATTAGAATAAAAAGTATTCAGCGTGATGTACGTATTACGTAAACGAGTAATAAACGAGATTCATGTATCTGGTGATAATCTATATTGCTTAACAGTTAACATAAATCAATATGAGCATCAGTGCCATGTTGCCGCGGGTCAAAAAATAATTTCACTAAATCCCTGCTTCACAATTCACTAAAAGGCCCCAAAATTCCTATAAATTATATAGATTGACTGCGTTCAGCCAGAAAACTTTAAGATTCTTGATTGGTTCATGTTAATATGGTCCAATATTTAGATCCAATGAGCAATTGAAAATAAGAACATATATAATAAAAGGAGTAGAGGACGCTGATCATAAAAATTCATCAAATAAAGAAAATAATTTATTAAATCACCAAAAAATTTTAAAAATCACTAAATTAATGAAAAATTATCAAAAATAGCAACACTGACGAGCATGCACGATTCAGATTAGGTTAGTCTTGATTTCTGCTAACACGTGGAAACTGGAAAGTGGAAACCCATGAAATATGAATGAAATCAAACAATTGTCTGGGACATGAAATTTGGTCATAAAACCATGATTTTAAGCTTAATTTCACGTTTGACATTTATAGAACGCTATAAGTCTTATTTGAACTAAGTCTTATTTGAAATAAGTCTTATTTCACAATGTAAACAAATTACATTAACGGAGCATCGAAATGGAGGTTTCTATCGAAACACGAAAACCATCGAAGATTGGCTTATTTTTTATTGCCGCTACAGGTTCGTTAATATTGTTTTTATTATTGAATTTAAATTAATCAATTGCGCTGATTTCAATAAGCTCTCTCCGTGTCGCCAGGTGGGATTGCAACAGCGATTAGTGTCGTGTGTTTTCCATTTATCAGTCCTGCATTTCGCAAGATATGTTTACCGTACGTGCCAGCTACGCGTCAACAAATAGAGAATGTTATTCGAGCGTTAAATGGCCGCTCCGGCTCCTTGATTGATCTCGGCAGTGGCGATGGACGTATTGTAAGTATGATAATCCAGTCACTTGAGTTATTGAATTACAAGCAAAGAATATTGTGGTTACTTTTCTTTTAGGAGACATAATCGACACAAGTGTCATTTTATTTTTGTTATTTATTGAATGTCAAGGAGAGAATAGAATGACGTTTATGTCAATTGCTTTCCTTTTAGAAGATTTTGGGTACTTTCCAGCTAGACACAGATAATGCAGTGAGTGCTTTCCAGAAAGAGATACAAAGTTTGTTTTTTATTCTATACGAACTATCCTATATGAACTAGATTACTAAACCCTTCTTTCTTGTTTTTGTCAAATACCAAATATATCTGGTTCACTTTAAGTTTTAAAAATGTATTCAACATAGTAAACAAATCTACAGTATATCACAATGATCATTTCAGCTTTATTTAATATTGACAAACAAAAAGGATATAATAATTCACTATGTTATATTGTATTATCTGTGTTTCTCACTGGAAAGCATCCAAAATCTCCTAAAAAAAAAATAACTTATGTGTACACATAAAAAAATATAATTTTATATATATTTTATATATATTTAAAATAAGTAAAAAATGCAAGCCAATGTAAGTCGACACTGAACGATAACATGTAAAACTTGTGTGTAACATAAGGCCTATTCTTTTTAGCTGAACTTTTGCACCAATTCATTTTTCTTCTTCTTTTTTTCTCTTGAAGGAAAAAGGAAGAAAGATGAACTGAATAATGCAAAAGCTAAAAAGAATGGACTTAATAATTGGCAATAAATGTTTTGACATAATTTAGATCATCTTCAGTATAACAAATAAATAATACAAATTTAAATATGGAACATTACATTAAATTTTGATAATATAAATATTTTGATGTATATAATTAATATTTTGATGTATATAAATGAGACGCTTTGTAAAACTGATGATATGTCATGAGTGTAATGTCAAAAATAATTGTTCATGGATAAAATCTTCAATCGTCTATTCTATTTAGAAGAATACATATTTTGATAGTCCAATATTAAAATATCAGACTGAAATATTAAATGCACGATGGAATATTTCAGTTCAATTTGCTGCTCAAAAACTTACATTATAATTTAAGGTCTTATGAGTCGTCAAATAGAGCACATTTATATCTGGTAAAACGTTTATTCCAAGAAGTCTTAACTAATAAAGAACAAGTGAGCATATTTGTTAGAATCATAAATAAATACAGAATAAAGCCTTGGGTATCATTTTTGTGGGAAGTGTATAGAATACTCCATACATCAGAATTTTTCATGTATAGAATTTCACATATGAACTACTTTTTCAAAATAATTAATGTTGGTAATAACTAGTACTTTTTTTCTGCCTTGAGAAGATTGAAAACGTATATTGTTCTACGTTGCAGCAAGTTCAATTTCAGAGATTAGCCTTTTATTTATAATATTTTTTCCTTGTTTAAAATCTATTTTTCCTTGTTTAAAATCTTAACATCGGTCCAGTCAGTCATTTATATATATTATATATATTATAATTTTTTTTGTACATTAGATGTAAGTATTTAAAATAAAATAAAATTTCTGGAATATAATTTTTATGAACAACTCTTATTAATATAATTTTATAAATATAAAATTTTAATTAAACAACTTTAAAAAGAATATTCTTAAAAAAATACAGTTGATAATCCTATACGCAAGAGACATACTCCGTGAAATGTCAAACAGGGATAAACTTTTTCTCTCTTCCAACGATCGCAACAAATGATAATTTATAAATAGGTTCTCACAGCGGCAAAATGTGGCTTTAAAGCCTATGGTATCGAGTTAAATACCTGGCTAGTATGGTATTCGAGGCTTCAAGCACTGATTAACGGTCTATCGAGCGACACTGCGTTTCACAAACAAGATTTATGGAAACACCACCTAGGAAAATATGATAATATCGTTATATTTGGAGTAGATCAAATGGTATTTTATAATTTTTTATTTATAATTTTAAATTATTATATAATTTTTCCTTAATATTCATCGTGATCTTCGAGAAAAAAATGTATATCAAGAAATCATCTTTTTTACAGATGGAAGATATTGAAAAAAAGTTTAAAAGCGAATTGCGCAAAGATTCCCTCGTAATCGCATGTAGATTTCCTCTTCCTAACACGCATCCTGTTATGACGATTGGACATGGAGTTGATACCATTTGGGTTTACAAGATATCTCAGCGTTAAATTTAAGGTAACAAAGGATATATATACTTAGATTGAATAAATTATAATACAAAATAATTATTGTGTATTTAATACTATTATATGTTTATTAAAGTACATACATTAACGATCTTTGTATTTACAGTAAGAAAATAAATTTGTATTATTCCTAGATTAATGTGCCGTGAATAATTAAATAAATTATGTCATTTGTTATGTTTATGAAACAGCTCTGACCTACTTATATATAATCTCTATCATGCTATCTTAAATTTTAATACACTTTTCAACTCGTAAGTTTCTGTTATTATAACGGACTACTCAATGCAATAAATATGCATTTTGCACCAACGTTTTTCTATCTATTACATTTAAATCTACTTTTTTAGATGTTGTAGAATTTTTGAACACTATAGGATTCTTTTAAAATGCATAATGATATGTACGTAATTGCATTTATAAATAATTAATATTAAATATTATATACATAAATGCAATTGTATATACACAGTCTATAAGATTTTAATTATATGATTAATGATCTGTGATAAAGAACTGAGCAATGAGATTTGAAAATCCGATAACAGGTATAGCCAAATGAAATAATATCGAACATATACCTAGTTTTCCTTCTTTCTTCAAAATGGATAAATGTAGTAAATTCGGGAAAGTAAAAACGTAAATAAGTCCGCTTAAAGCGCCAGTATACCTGACAATAGTTCCGATGTAAGGTACAAACATCGCGAAAATGATACATATAGAAACTAATACGAGATTAATGAAGAGCACTAAGCCTCTGTTAGACGCTCTTTTCCATATCCATGAGAGTAATTGAATACGTAGTACATACGCGAGTAAAGGATAGACAGTCACTAATTGAAAAAGTAATAGTATACGAGCACCTATCGTAAGGCCATCCCATTTTTGAAAATTATTTAGTAGGTTCTACAATAAAATAAGATCTAGTTTAGAAAACTTTATGTCATATTGAATATTTTATCGTTTTTACAGAAAGATATTATGCATACTTACATCTTCTATGCACGACTTAGACAGTGGGAAGCACATAAAAAACCCTACTCCAACGATGATATAAGTTAACGTGACGAGGAAATATGCTATGGTTAAATCCCTTCCCTAAAAATAAAATCATTTCTATTTACTCTTTGCAAGGGATCAATATACAAGAAGAAAATACGATTTAAAGTAACTAACATTCTTTTCTTGATTGCGATTATTCTGCATTATGTTGATTACAATATTGTGAATGAAGAATGACATTGCTAACAGCCCGGTAAGTGCGGGAAACGTGGGCCGTATTACCCAACTCATTGTCCATTCGACTTGATCCATGTTGATGCCCCACGATGCTGATTTTATTATAACGAAGATAATCAGATACATAACTGACACTGTTCCTGATAGATACATATTAAAAATTTATATCTCATAATAGCAGATTTTTAATCAGAATTGTATATACAATAAGATATTAAAAGTATATACATTCAGATGGTATTAAAAATGGCTAATGATGCATATATATGTATACCGTATACTTACCGAGGGAATTAAACTTTGTGAAAAATGTCGTACTATTAAAATTTAAAAGAGGAAATATTAGTAAGGCCAAAAACATAGGCACTGTGTTTCGTAAATCCCATGCTGGTCCCAGCATATCATATGTTTTCTCATAAGTTACAATAGTATTATTGTCTTGCTCTTTCGGGCACAACACTGTAAATCGAAACGATAAAACTTCAGTGGAGACATTATTCTCGAGGAATAAATTAAAACTTTGTATCTATACATGTATATACCTTCTTTATATGAAATGTTTTCAGATACACGATGTGTTGACCAGCCAGCTATGCTATCTGCAAAATGAAAATATTGTTTTCCGAGATAGTTCACGAGAACACATATCTTATATTTATGTTAGGACGAGAATATTTACCGTAAATAAAATTGACGCTATTATACAGGAAATTGGCCATTAATATCCAGTAAGCTATAGTTGCGCCCAACAATACGGCAATACTAAAGATTCTAGCGATATGTTCTGCCCATTTGCCGAGATATATCCGACACAAGTCTAAAACTTCTACATCTGATCCACCACCTAATTAATCGTAATATTATTAATTATATTATATTAATTATATTATTAATTATATTATGATTTATGATAAAAGTTTTATGATAGAAGAGTTTTTTACCATGATATGCATGTGCAACTACGAGACGATAAGCAGTGTACAGGCATAATCCGCTCATCAGTAAGTTGAGGATAATTCCAGGAAAGAATCCGGCCATCGTAATTCCCCATGGCATCGTCAGTAATGACGATCCCAGTATTGTATTCCAAATTGAAAATCTAAAACATAAAAATGAAATAGGATTGTATTATTTTCATATGTAATTTTCACAGAATTTATAATAAATTTGTTTTAATATAATTTTTATTCAGAGTTATGAAAGATCAGAGTTATAAAAGATGTATACACTCATATATGTATATATATATATAATCATCATTATATCTTCATATAAATATAATACATAATCATATATATTCTATATAAGATGTTCAGAGTATAAGACGTGATATTTATGCTAAAACAATTTTTTCCTTTTGCAAAATTGCATCTGACAAGTAGTTTTTGCAGAAGAGCAAGTTGAAGTTATACTAGTAAAAATTATTTATCAGACGCAATTTTGCTAAAAATAAAAGTTGTTTGTTATTAAAATATCATATTCTTACTTCGAATGCGCAAATTTTAGAACACCCTATATATATAATATTATATATATATATATGTATATAATTTTATGTTAAATATCTTTCATAATTTTATTCTAATTCTCGAATTTATGAAAAATCTCAGAGAAAAAAATTAGCAATTGAGATCGCGTCGAAAAATTTCTAGTCATTTTATCATAAAAATGCGAATTAGCTCGGATCCTATAGTGTTATATGCAAGTATGGGATATACTTATCAGTAATTTTCTCTTAAATAATGTGCATATTACGTTACGTTCATGTCACGCAAACATTTCTCCGATAATCGACACATTTTGTATATCGTATTCAAGCTTATAAAAAGATATTCCTATCTGTCTTGTTCACAAGATCAGTTGCGCATTAGAATGCCCATTATCGTCATATCGCTATATTTTTAATGCTCATATCTAATACAAATCCCATAGGCATATTAGATATATATATATATATATATATATATATATAGATCAAGAACAATGTGTGTATCTTTATCCTACCGTTGAACTTGATTCGATATTGTAAAGGCCATTTCACGAAATCGTACGTAATAGCGTCTCCTTTGCGACCACAAGATAACCGCGTGATTTCGGAATACTTTCGATCAAGACACATTTTCGGATATGGTGCAATCAACACTCGATTTCTTAAACTATCAAGTATCTTTTTTATTCTAATTTTATTATTTATCTTCGTTCTAATTTTTTTTACTTATCAGTCGGACAAGAGCAAAACTTAATTTCATCATTAAACCTTCATTTTTTTATGTAAACATATCGAAAGTATCAAACAAGCTGACATTAAAGATGTCATTTTGATATCAAATATCATCAAATTATTTGCTGGATAACGACTAATACTTATCTCATTTTTAAATTTCTAATCTTGCTATATATTACTTTCAATTTATCATCTTCTCTTTCTGTTTATCTTCTTAAGAAAATAGATTACATTATAAAAAAATAAAAATAGAAATAAAGAAAAAAAGAAATACAAAAATTAATTAGAAACATTTTGTATAATTTATAGTATATAATTTTATATAAGTATAATATGATACTATATAAGATCGACAATTTTATATTATAAGTTTATATTATAAGTTTATACTATAAATAGAACATAATATAAAGTTACGATTTACATGACTATTTCAAACGTATCCATCTCTCTTCTTTTAATTGTTCTGTTTATTCATTGGACGACGAATCGGAGCGAGACTTAATTTCATTTTTAAGATAAATTTATAATGAATTATGAAATCATAAACCGCATATAATAGCCTACGAGGAAAAATATCTACTAGCAAAAATTTAAAAAAAGAAAAATTCGATCTTTTTCTCTATTAACTGAATATTAATTTTCCGCAAACCAGATGAAAAATCAACATAGATCGTATGTGGATATATCTGATACCCCTCCATGCTATACTTCATAATAAATATACTATAATTTAGTATAATTGGTAACACAACGCATTCTTCAGTTGCACAAAACTGACAACATGGGCAAGGTACTTTTTAGGAAGTTATAGAAATTCATCTTGCTATGGAATGTCATCTATCCTATTTGGTTCACGGAATGAATTCGATTAAAAACACCGCGAGTAATCATTATTGACTGTTTCTATTTTTTAGATTAATATACAGGATGTCCTGCAATTTTTAGTCAAATGTTTTTGTGCATAGAACGGATTAAACTAAGTTGAAAAGTCCTGTATCATTTTACAATTTTTATAATAGTTTAATAAGATATATTAATTACTAAAAATCACTGAATATTGGTTTTCAATAATTTTTTACTCAAATACTACAACTTTACAGGAAAACAGCAAGAGATAAAAATTGCTTATTTTCTTCTTATAAAGTTCTGAGAATTTTTTCAGAATTTTTTAATACCGTGTTTTCACACACGTTGCTAAAAATAGTTGCCAATAAGAAAATGCAGTAAAAAGTTGATTAAAAAATCTAAAAAAATTCTTAGAGTTCTATGAGAAGAAAATAAACAATTTTTGTCTCTTGTTGTTTTCCTGTAAAGTTGATAGTATTTGGATAAAAAAAATTATTGAAGATCAATATTCGGCAATTTTTAATAATTAATATGTTAATCATTGCGTTAAAAATTGCAAAATAGTAGAGAACTTTTTGATTCAGTTTAGTCCACTCTATTCACACAAAAGCGCTTAGATTTCAAAAATTGTGGAATGGCCTGTATATTTTTTGTATAAAAGGTAAAATTCTGAAAATTTTGACTTTAATAATATTGTGTCCTTTATACTGATAAAATATTTAATTTTTTTATTTTTATGATAATTAGTCCTTTTATTTTTAAAATTAGAAAAACATAATTTGATATCGTGCACTTGATACAGGTACTATATATATTGGTGACTTTCTTTCTAATGAATTATTTTAATTTCGACGATGTGTAGAGTCCGACCAACATTTCGATTTCGATTTCGATCAAAAATCAGGGTTTCGATTTGATTTCAGTTTTAGCCAAATTTAAGCGAAAATTTCAGTGGATAAACCGAAACTGTTAAGTTGCAATGCGCCAGTGTTTCAAAAAACAACTATTCAATTGTAATTATTAACTCGTTGATTAAACTGACAATTTGAATACAAACTTTGATGTGATCCTAATAATAAATGTGATTTGATTTCTTTAAAAGTTGAGGATGCAACGTATACATGATGTGTATGTTTAATTAATCATTTGGATGCATATTATACCAATTTAGTACGTTATTCTTTAAATACATTGCTGAAATTAGGATAATTTAATAAAAAGTTAATACATATCAAGTGCTCGATATAAATTAAGTAATAAAAGGGTAAATTAAACTGATAAACTTTTACATTGAAGAAATCATCAGATATTGTTGTGAGTAAAAAAAATTAATGAAGTAAAAAATGCTCGTATATTTTCTTAAAAACACAATGTCATGGCTTATTTCGAGCTATAATTAAATTAACTTTAAATTTATATAATTTATTATTAATATAATTAACAAACGTTTCGGCTTACAAAGCCTTCTTCAATGCTACAACGCAGAGATATAATCTTAAATTAACGAATAAAAAATAACGGATACAATAAAAATTTAAAAACCATCAATGATGAAGTGTTAAAATATAAAAAAATATTTAAAAAATTCGAACGTCAATACGTATCCCGCCATATGACAATAAGCTAGGAACATTTGGATACTTCAGTTAACAGTAGATTAATTATTCATTGATAAAATAGATTTGCCAAATTCCTTGGTTGAGATCGAGAATCCAGTTGTCACAGACTTGTATCAAACGATTTGAGAATTCTTTAATTACGAGTATTTTATGATATTCTGTAGAACAAATAGATTTATTAAGATAATATATTATTAGTGAAAAAGAGGTACAGAATAAAAAAACTATTGAAATTTAATGAAAGATACTGAGTTATTAGATAACTCTTATTTTAACATACTTGACGATATACGAGAACATAAATGGTCATAGTTTTGAATAGACTTGTTTTTACATTCGATTTTATTGACTTACTTTTATTTGACCTTACTTCACATCAATTAATTTTCAAACGAGCAACAGTCAGTATCTTTATTGTATTTAACCGGATTTTTGATTGAGAGTTTTAGATTACAGTATTTTATATAAATTACCGTAAGTTATTATTTGATTCTATACCTCTTTTTCACATTAATAATATATTATCTTAATAAATCTATTTGTTCTACAGAATATCATAAAATATTAAATACCAAATGTTCCTAGCTTATTGTCATCTGGCGGGATACGTATTGACGTTCGAATTTTTTAAATATTTTTTTATATTTTGACACTTCACCATTGATGGTTTTTAAATTTTCATTGTATCCGTTATTTTTTATTCGTTAA
>Ga0157364_1003363_pt1 | contig 15476 bp, 4 predicted proteins | sample AttsexASBM2_FD_111476 | JGI IMG/M metagenome (GOLD analysis project Ga0157364, IMG submission 111476) | Fungus gardens microbial communities from leaf cutter ant in Ribeirão Preto, State of São Paulo, Brazil - Atta sexdens ASBM2 | ecosystem: Host-associated > Fungi > Mycelium > Unclassified ...
ATATATATATATATATATATATATATATATATATATATATATATATATATATATGTCAGACGATACATCAAATAAGCATCTTATTTTTATTTCGTCATTTTGAAAATATTTAATAACATATAAAATTAACAATAATTATGTATATAATAACATACACAAGATATTGTAATCTTTTTATTCTTTTATTTTAATTGTTTTACATATTATTATAAATAAACTGTCTATTGACTAGGAAATAGCGCGAGAATCTCCTTAAGAAGGTATAATGCAATATAATAAAATATAATTATATTATAAATAAAACATTCGAAACGCACAGTTCAAAGAATTGAACTGTAACATATGCACTGTTAGACGTTAAAGGAGGATGATATAACTCTTAAAGTAATGTAAATAACATTTTGTTACTTTCAACTTTCATATATGTCAAAATGTAAATCAACATCCGTTTCTGCAATTGAATTACTTATTTAAAAAATAAATAACATTCATATTAAAGTATTTAATAAATAATAAATACTTTAATAATTTAATAAATACTTTTAACATTTGTAAAATTAAATAGAATTGAACTCCGATATTTATATTAACGATTTATTGAATAGTAATTGTGGGAATTTCTAGATATAATAAAAAATTAATTTAAATTGAAATAATTTTGATATTTAACATCATGTGTCTAACAATAAGTATTATGTACAGAGAGAAGCAAAGGGGGAAAGGAAAAGAGAGAGTGAGAAATCCTCGAAACTTTATCTCAGTGACAATCAATGCAGATTAATGTGTAACAACTGGCAGTATAATTTTGCAAATCGCCTCTCATCACAAATTCAAGAACAAGCCCTAGCGATATATTTAAATAGCTCTGCCGTATCATTCAGGTCGGAGAATTTAATTGAATGCCCAAGTGGCACGAGGCTGACGGATCGATATCGTAATTAAGAGTTTTCCCAAAATGGCATTCTCTAAACACAGAAAGCATCTAAATCAGTATACTCGTTAGTGATTCCTGGCTACGTGTGTGCGGCAGACGTTTCATATACGGCAATAAAGCCGATTCTCTCACCGTATATCGTAAATGTAGTTTACTTCCTACAAAGGGAACAGACAAATAACGACGCACTTTCTTCATCGAAAAGGCTGTACTTTATTGCCTCGCCCTTTCATCGTCGGAAAAAAGTTCGATGAGGATGCCCCGCCAAGCCCCGCGGTATCGCGCGCGTGTAGAAAATTAGTTGCGCCGTAGGTTTTAAAATAAACGCGATCTGCAAATATCCCCGTAAAGGACGTAAAAACCGTAAAAATAATTGTAGCGTATCAGAAAAATGTCCCGCGCAATAGACTAAGGTTATCATAGTTAAATCACAAGAAAAGAGTCTCTGCACACAGAAAAATATCATTCTATTGTTAAGAAAAGTGATTATTCAATTTATATTTTTTCTTCAAAGTAACGGTTATTTTTAATACAAAGAATGTTTTCTTAACAATCATAAAATAGACTTATTATTAATTTTATAAAAGTTTATCATTATATATTCAAAACAAGAATTATTTTTTTTTGAAGAATATATTATATAAAATTGAATCGAAGAAAAGACTTTATATAATATTAGTAAATTGAATTTATTTCATTTTAGTAATCGCGATTAAAATATTAAACTTATTAAGATTCAGAATTATTTTGAATAAATTTAATGCGTATGATAAACTTATGATTGATTTGAGGATATACGAACTTTTAAAATAAATTTGAAACAAGTAATTATTATTCGAATACAGTATGTATTTTTCTGTAGATACACTTTAGAAAATATGATGATCTGGAAGTGAAAGAATTAGATATAATTATTACGCATTAAATGTAGCTATTTAATAATATAAAATTTCTAAAGCATAATTTTTGTTGATAGATTTTATTAATATAATTTCGTAAATATAAAATTTTAATTAATAACCAGAAGTTTTACGATCTCCAAAAGAGTATATGTATTCTTAAAAGAATATACGGCTGGTAATTCTAACCGCGTTTTTCCTATCCTTTTTTTGTTAAAATCGCCATTAATTTGTTTGTGGACTCGCGACTCCGGGCAAAGTGCCCTTTATATCAAGTACGTCAACGCACATGCAACTCCGACGTACGCTTAATTGCATTACGCGTCACGTATACGAAGACATTACTTATCTCGTAACATGATAGCAGTACCTTTCAACTACCTCGTCCTACGTCCTCTTTATCTCCCGTCAACGAGAAGATCTACTATGGCATCTCAAGTGTTTGGCTTATTCTACACATTTTAAAGCTAAATGCACTTTGCCCGTGCACGGAAAAGTAGAAGGCAGGGAATTATTAAGAGATCGCTAAAATTATCTCTCAGTGCGGTGGATAAATAATAAAAGGAAAATAGACTAGATGTGTAACTATATAAACGTACGCGGATATCTGCTCGGAGCTAAGAATTCTGTGGGACGGCAATCTTTTTAAAATTGTATTACAGTGATAAAAATAGCCGAGCCAATAGTAAATGACACCGTTCTCGGATCTTTTATATAATAGCCGCATCCATCTTCGTCCGTTTTACTTCGCGAAAGACGGATGCGTAAACTCGATTCTTAAATGGCCGATTGCAGCGAGTTGTTACGAGGTAATGACGCTTGTCCGTCTCCCTGTACACCCCATTGTACCTCCCGCTGTGTTTAATATTCTATAAATTCTGCGAGAGACGTGAAGTTAGTAAAGTTTGTGAAGCAGAGCGAAAATTCTAAAGATATCGACCAATGTTTCGCACGATCGACAACGATCGGCGGATCGAAGATATAGCGAGAAATCACGTAGACGTCTTCAGTCACATCTGCGTTTCGAAAGTTTGCGATAAACTTAACTTAAATGATTAGGCAATTATGACGTGACGTACTATACTATACTAAATTTATTCTTTCCCCAATAATTTTTACTCAACATAATTATATCTGATTTGTATTTCTGGTACAGGATTTTCATAGCAGCAGCCTTGCTGGTGTTTCACCATTTACATGTATTACATTTATCTTTTATATTTTTTCTCAGTTTGTAACTTCGTTATGTGATAAATTATAATAAAATAATAATAATCATTATTGATAAAAAATAGACATTATGTCATAGGTTTAACAACTGAAAGATCTAATTGATTTGCTTGTACTACATTTATTTCTTGTATTTCTTTTTATTTTTCAATCTATAACTCAGTTATGTCATAAATTGCAATATAATAATTATTATAATCGATAGAAAATAAATGTCGCAAGTTCCACAGCTTCAATTGCGTGTAATACATTTACTTGATTTATTTCTTGTATACCTTTTTATCGTTCTGCAACTTGGTTATGTCATAAATTGCAATAAAATAATAACTATAATTATTATAAAGGATAGGAAATAAAAACATCTCTCTCACGTCTCAAGTACAATAGATGAGAAGATTAAATTGATAGCGCGCTTAAAATTTCCACCCGTTCCCGTTGCGAAGTTCTCGATTTGGAGAGAAGGAGTTAAAGAGTGACATTACGATAAGAAATAACACATAAAAAGAGGCTATTTTGACACACCCACGGCGAGGCAATTTTGCGACGCAATCTCGCTCGAATAACGGCTGATCTACGTGGGAGATCCTGATTTACTGGCAAATGCGTAATATAAACGATAATATGAGTAACGAGCCGGATATTCTTGTGGATTTTCACAAAAATCCAAAAAAGTCCCAAGCAATAAAAGAAAATGAGAACGTATTGCTGGCGCGAATGTTGTACGTCAACATGAATCCACGGAATGATATAGGGTGGCCGACCCGAAGCTGTCGACTCGATGACTTCGGTCACTTCGGTGATGAATGCATGAGATCAAAACTTCATCTCGAGTAACTGGAGCACGTCGCTCAGCTCGAAACCATCAAATTTCCTTTTCAGTCGCTTGACAATACATAGAACAAGTGAAGAGTAATTCGAGAGAAACGGTAACACCAAGTTACTCTATATGTTACTCTATATACGCACGCACGCACGCACACACACACACACACACACACACACACACACACACACACGTACACGTACACGTCTCGTGTAAATCGTTTTGGTAGAACATTGTAAAATTTTACGAGAAACTTGCCCGGGTTATGTCCCAGCGGCGAATAGCATGCCACGACCCCAGGCTTCGGGCTCAACTTCGTTAATGGCCATTAAAATGGCCGAGGATGCATCACGGATATTACCTGCATGCCTGCACGTGCTATTATTGCAACCCCTTATCGTGGCTGGACGCTCGTTAAAAATTTATCTCCACTCGTGCAACGAATATTCCAACACACATTCACACATACACACTGTTTTTCTTTCTCTCTTTTTCTGAAATGCCTTTGTAAGTTCTTTCAGGCATGGACGGAAGTGCTAAATGAGATCTGGGAGCACTGTACAAAGATGTCCTAGATCCCTCGTGCCGTCCTTTAGTCGCCAATCTTTTTGGCAAGGAACCTTTGGAAGATCGAAGAAAAAGAAGTCAATTTTTCTTTAACAATTTCATGAAGCGTTTGAAATTTCGACAGACAAAATTAGCATTCGATTCGACAACAAAAAAGTAAGGCTCAACCAGGTTTAATCGAGAAACTATTAGCGATATCCTGTTATCTACTTCCATTGACGAAATTTAACTTGACAGTTATAAAGCTATTTATACCCCGACATTGAAGTACAGGAACGATCCTCGTGTTCGATGCTGCATTTAACTCGCGGTGTAACCGTTTATAGACAAATTCTGGGGCAAGTTGTGGTGTCCAAATGTCATGCTATTCTTAACGTGTGTCAATTTGATCAAATGTAATCTACCCGAACTTGTACATTCGCGCGATAAACACTGTCCTATCAGGTCACACGTGGGATCGATTGAACAATCACTTCTGGTTGTTAATAGAAGCCTCCGCGATTGATACTCGAAGGGATCCGAATGATACAGCGATAATTTTCTCGTTTATGTATTTCTCGATATATTTGATTCCGAAAGTTCCATGTATTCCAATGTAATCAATGTTTATGATATCTTTATTATTATTTTCTCATAAGTATGTTATTTCGTTATAACGTAAAATGTACGGTTTATTGATTTTTATTGATACAATAGGAATTGAAAAAAGAAACCAGGACCACTTTTACATATATGGAAAATTTAGTTACCCAGATAGCCAGAGAGTCCAAAGAGATTTATTTTTTGATTCCCGATTTACGAAATGGATTCGTTTTGTTCCATTTCTATTCCGGAAATATTACTGAGAGATCGATACGAAAAGATTTTACTTTTATGTCATCAATTGTGAGCTTTTTTCAGATTCGAATCTTTTTCTATTTTTTAATTTTGTATAAATCATACTTTAGTTTTTGTGCAAATTATTTATTATTTTTATTAAAAGTAATATAAAAGTATATATATATATATATATATATATATATAATATATGTATGTAAATATATTTGTACATATTTTTTATTTCTTTTGGAATTAATTTCAAATTGGATTACGCTAATTCATTCAGAAAACGTAAAAAGATGAACTTTTCGAGTTTAAATGGATTGTGTTATCTGGGATAAGATACTAAAAATAATCTTACTGAATTATCAAATAATTATAGGACGTTCAAATTGCTTGCTAAAATGTCAAAACTTTTTGCAGCATTTCATGCTTGCTTTCTAAAGTCTTTGTAGTGGAATCTAATTCTAAAGAATGATAAAGAGTAACAATTGAACCAGTATAGAGAAAGAGTAACTCAATTTTTTATTGTCAATTTTTTAAAGTGAGATTTCACTCTTTAAATTCCACTCTAAAGATTTTAGAGAGTGTGTGAATTTCCTACAAAATTATTTTAATAATTCAACAAATTTATATTCAGTTCTGTCTAACTGAATTTTTAGATACTTCAGCAAATTGAATTTTTTTCGTGTGGAGCAAAAAATACTAGATTGATATTACGCCTCTTGTTCACGGCTGCTGTTTTCGGCGCAACTTTCTCGCGGGTGTATTTAGGTCTCCCAGGTCATCGACCCGAGAGGATGTTCCGCTCCATTCTATTATCCTCGTATACGTTGCGTTTTCCTTCCTTTCTCTCCCACCCAAAGTATACCAGGGTCCACGTCATCGTGGACCGTGTACTTGCCTCCTGTTTACACTGTCGCTTACATTGCATTAGCACAATCACCCCATCCTTCGCCTACCCTCCCGAAAGGAGACCGGGAGGAGACTCATCTAAAGAGTTTCTTCTCTCTTATATAACCTCATCTGCTCTGTTTATCTATATCTCTCCCGTGTCACTCTATCGCTCGCACCTAACTATATAAATATGCCCTGTTACACGGGCCGATGCTGCCAGACGCAACACTGAAAACCGAATCGATACGGAAAATGAATCTCGCCGGGTACACATCCGCACGCGCCGCACCATTGCCCATCTCCATCTTTCTCGTTTCCTCTCTCGCTTCTCTCTCCCTACGGCTCAATATTTCTTTCACGCGTTGTATATACCCATTAAATTCCTATTTTGAGGGGAACTCTCCGTGCGCGTTTCCCCAGCCGGTTTACCCTTGTGTATGATTTATTCACATGCACGTGCGAAAGCGGAAATACATGGCACGGGAAAATTATATTTGTGACATGGACTTACGAGAGAAGAAAGTTAATTTTTGAAGAGAAAGTACAAAGTGCACGCCCGAATGGAAAATTTCGTCACGCGGCATATAAGATAAATATATACCTGTTAATGGACAGTTAGCGGACATGACCCAATTATTGGACAAAATGACGCAAATTTAAATATCACACTTTTAATGATATAACTGTAAATAAATTCATTGTTTATAAAAAAAAAAGTCGATTTTTAATCAATAAGAAATAAAAATAATTGAAGTAGACGTTTCGATTCTTTTGGATCCTCTTCAGTAAATACATTAATGATAAAATTCAAATATATACAATAATTATCGTTAAATACAAAATTGAATATTAGACCGAGTGAACTTACATATTTGTTCATCGTAATTTAAACTGTAAATCATGTGTATCTGGATAAATCAATTCGCATTCATATGTCAATGTTCAGTAAATTCCCAAGTTTACTAAATAATCATTGAGTCAATATTGTAAATTATTTAGAATTGTACATATTAAAAGCTTAATATTTACAATTTTTGTCATTTCATCATAACTAGGTCATGTTTACTATATTTACTAACTATATTTACTAACTATATTTACCTTAAAGGTGAAAAGCATATCGAATTATCCGAATATTCTTTTAACCATATCTTCTTATATAGTTTAGTATAACGTACCGAAGGCGCCCATTGAGGGTGAAAGTTGATCGAACAGAAAGGGATCGTCTTAACGAGAGCGAAAGGATCGACGAAACGGATTCCGTTGAGCCGAACAGAAGTTGGGAACACAGAAGCGATGATTAAGACAAGGCACTCGGATTAGAAGATTCGGCAGAGGATTTTGACTAACGAGTATTTTGTCGAGCAGCGACTTTTGTTGTTTGTTGTGTACGAGAAAAATTGTACTGTCGATGATGAACAATAAAGATGAACGTCAAGGAATATTCTGGGCGCGGCGAAGAATGAAAATTTAACAAGTCACTGCTCTCCTTTTAGGTTGAGCTTAACGACGCAGGAAATTATTCACGAAACCAATGGCATCGTCCAACTACCCCAACACCTAACACATTTGGCCCAGATCCAGGTCAGGTCGAGCCCAATCTGTTCAGAAAAGAATTGCAGATAGTGATATACATCTTAATTACACTTTGCGCATGGGACATTTAATTCGTTATTTAAAACAGAATCCCCTTAGAATGCCACTAGAGATAAAACTAATCCAATTTGACAATAACTTACCCGGTAAATTACGGTAAATTAATTATCGATAATTTTTTAAAGCTCGTAAAATAGTAATTTTAAAAAATTAGGAAAATAAAGTAATTTGATATAAGAGCATTTAGTCATTAAGTTAAAAGGGCTTTGTTTGACTTAAATTTTCCTGTTGATATTATATATTGATATAATAATTAGACAACCGACAACGTTTACGGCAGGGATGCCAAATCAGAGACAATTTACGATGGGAGTGGCGCATTTGCACACAGTTCAATTGCACCACTCACATCGGCCTGTTTCTAATAATTTTTCACTGCTTCAGCAATAAGATTATGTTATTTTTAATTAACCAATTAGTGAGGACACTTGATATACACCCGTTTACGACATCGCGATCAACAGCAACCTAGCGCAAATAGCCCCACAATTAAGCATGAGTCGTCTATGTGTCATGTCATGTCACAGACATGTTTTGTTACAATTAAATTATATGTTTTCGTCAATAGTCCTGTTATTCTATTAGCGATTCCTATTAGAAATATTAGAAGAATATTATTTTATTTTATACATAAGTAGAGAAATATAACCTATTTGTACAATACATAAAACTATAAAGACAATAAATATAGCCAAAATTATCAATAAATTACCATTTTACCACAATTTTACCTAAATTAATAATTAGTAAATAATTATAAAATTGAACTTGACGATATTTTTAACATCTCTAAATTCCACCCAAGCATAAATCGCGATAATAAAATAACGTTAAAATGAAATTAATATAGGTATGTATTAGGCAAAGACATAAAGCACTGCGCTATCAATGTAAACTATCTTTACACGGCACCCTTAATTGAGTTTAATAACATCCGTAGTTATGAAACTGACCAATCACAGTCATTCCATTCTTCACAGAAATAGCTATGATTCATCAATTTCATAATTACAGATGTTATTAAACTCAATTAAAGATGTCAAGTAAACGTAATATAATCAATTGATAAAGATGAGAAAGATAGAACGTAAAGACATCAGTCTCTATCTCTTTCTATTCAAACAATCATAATATGTTAAAAAGAGAAGGAGATTGACTGTCTTTACTCTCTCTCTCTCCTCATTTTTGTTGATTACACTTGATATACTATTTAGATACGGATGGCGCAATCCATGTTCTACATCTTTGATATTAAGCGACGGTTTTGTTAAGATAATAGTCCTCTCGTCACAATACGATGTCTGATTATTGTGGTTTTCTCTGAAGATGCTTTAACGCATAGATAGAATGATTTTACTAAAATATCAGAAAATTTAACTAGATACGGATTTATAAATAATCTCGTTGGATCATCAAAATAATTATGTAGAAAATTCAAATATAATGAGCAGTGTTGCTAAAATTATAATAGCAACTAACTTGAACATCCTACATGATAATTCAATAAAATTATTTTCTATATTTAGCTAAATTTTTCAGTATTTCAGCAAAATCGTTCTTTTCGTGCGGCTCAATATCAGAATGTTTACTGAAATCTAAAAAAAATTTTAAAAAATTCTCCGAGAAATCCCAAATTTTTTAGATATATTTTCATTCGAAATTCCAGGTAAAATTAAAGATGTTTTTAATGCAACTTTGAGATAATGCAACTTTTTGAATGTAAGCAAACATATAGTATAATGTATTGAAATTATTGAAATTATTGATTTCATACAATTATATTTTTTTTTACAATTAGAACCACGAAACCTAAAATAGTATAGAGAAGGTTCACGACACAGAGAAAATTTTCTCTTAAAATTTATATTATTATATTAATACTCTTAAAATATGATGATTGTGGTACAATATAATATTTTATAGATTTTTACCATGCACTTCAATAAATTTAATCAGAGTTATTTTATATTTTATTGTAGTTTTATTAATGAATAAGAGAGATTTACATAAAATTTATATTCTATTCTAATTTATTTTAAAAACTTGCGAAACACGGAAACACGCGAAACACGAATGTATGTAATGTACACAGATATGTATACTATTATTATTACTAATTGACTGTTAACATTTTGCATTATAAAAAAAATGATAAAAAATAATATTTTCAGAAAAAAACAGAATTTAAATTTAAAAGTAAAATTTTTTTAATTTTCCTAAGCCCCGATAAAATTCTATGAAAATATTTCCGATATATTTTCAAAGATAAAAAAAGAATTCTCCAAAAACTCCAACGTCTCTCCAAGCAATAAACTCTAAACATTATGCGCCATGCAAAGTAATTTTTTATTCTAAATGTAACGATTTTAACTGATAATAACTGATTGAAAAGCGACTTTCAGTAATCATTTTGTTATCATTTTGACATCATTTTAACGTCATGATGATTTGTGATGTTCCGAAATAATTTTATTTTTTCTTATTGACTTTTATGCTTTGAGCGTCCGATCCCAAGGCATATGAAAGTCAACAAAAATCAAAATTCGTAACCAAAAATCATAATTTTTAACTTTCATGATGTCAAAATAAAGTTTTCTTGATTCGGTGTATTCTTTGTGATCGACATTCGCCTCGTGTCGCGAAGCTTGATACCGCTTTTTCTCTTTTCATTTTTGTACGTGCACCAAGAAAGACATTATCATGCACCCAGTTATCCGAGGCACGATGATCATCCCTTTTGGACCCTTTCTCTTTGGAATTCCTTTCGACATGATCGCAAGATACAACCATGGCTATAACAATCGCAGGTGTTGGAATCTGAAATCCGTTCCACGAATTCGTTATATGACAATATCGCGCGCGGGTGCAATATATTACATTCTCGTGCTACATTCAGGATGCGACCAGTGCGGGCGATATCCCTGGATAACCTCGAGATAACGCCTGTAAACAGGAATCGGATATTGATTACGAGTTTACAATCCCGAGATTGTACCGACGAGGAATATCAATATTTGTTATTTACACGGAGCATTGTATTACCTTGAATAAAGTGTAATCGAGTATGGAAATTGCTCAATTATCCATTGCGCACGTTTAATAATTGCTAAATCGATTTATCTGTAAATAAGTAATTACAAATATAGATAATTAATGAAACAAAATGTTATGCCTTTCGTTTGCACGTTTAATGGAGAGAGAAAAATTTGCTTATATACTTCTTTTTTTTTTTAATGTTATTAATTTCGTGATCGTTTACACGAAGAACGACGTCTCTCGTGCGGTCGCGTTATGCAAATAATTTCGCATACATCACGCACAAATGCCAGGGAAATGTCCCATAGAAAACTATTAAGCCGGCATTATACGATCCGCTTAACAAGAGACAAGGAATTATGAAGCTTACAGTTACATGCGCGGAATGACGCAGGTAAAACACATATCTGTAAAGAATAACTCGCGTAGAAGAAATTTGACGACGTATGTGGAAGTTCATATGAGATTTCGAAGAGGGGAGATCTCGAAAGTTTTCGCGAAAGGAATGCTCCAAGCCCCTTCAGATACCTTAAAAGGAACTCAAAATCCAGCTTATACTCAGTAATATATTCCCTTTCCTTTGTGTGTGTGTGTGTGTGTGCGTGCGTGCGTGTGTGTGTGTGTGTGTGTGTGTGTGCGCGTGTGCGTGTGTGTGTGTGTGTATGTGTGGAAAAGTACCTCTGGACACTCCAAGCACAACAAATTAATCCTTTAAGGACATTACGACGTAAACTCGTCGCGTCGCAACCTTTTGATAAATTCGTTACGATTTTTCAATGGAATCTTCAATCCGATAATGTTATCAAGAATACGTAATTACCGGTCCAGCTCTCGTAGAAAGTTCTTTTTCTCGAATCGTTTATCTCAAATATCTGTAATTTAAAAAGTTCATCAGAAGGCATGTCCGTTCCGTTTCTTTCGGTAGAATTCTTAAAAATCATAACTATCACCCTTGACATTTTTCGATTCTCGGAGTTATGGTAGCATCAATCTTATATAACGCACCACTATCTTCAAAGTGGAACGAGCAATTGCGTTCTGAGGCTTGGAAATGACGTGGCAGGAAATGTCGTAGGTTTAGATAGAGGAGGACATTTACCCTTCTATCGTCAGGTCGGACAAAATGATATTAGCCTTTCTAGTTCCCAATATTGATTTATTCGTATAACTTGCTTACTTATTGGCGAACGGTAGTTGCAAGGATGAGTACATTGTTTATAACGTTGGTTAAAAGGATCTTGGGTCAAATTCTGTGTTGTCTTCAATAGTCTGTCGATATAATAGTCATCCGATGTTAGCTTTTACGACGATACTAATTGCACCCCACGACCGCTCAAGTTGTAAGTTAATAATATTCCGAAGAGAGAGAGAGAGAGAGAGAGAGAGAGAGAGAGTTCAAAATGTAATAATATTCATTAAAATATTCAGTCAAAGCGATTTTTCGTGCCTAATAATATTTATTGTGAATTTATATGAGGAAAAAGTAATATTGTATCAACAACGTCATTTTAATTTTGTTTTTTTTGAAAATAATTTTGTTGATTCACATACAAATATTGAATAAAAAAATATTAATATAATAAAACAAATTTGTCACGCTTTTGTTTTGATAAAATTTTGTTTCATTATTATTATCGTTATCGCGAGTCAACAAAATTGTTTTTAATTAAAATAATATTATTGATATTATTAATATATAATTTATCATCGTTTAATTTCTGATTATTACAAATAAATATCACTTTCGGAATTACAAATAAAAATAATTTTTGACTTTAAGAATAAATTAAATTTAAGTAAAATACGTGTAATAACATTCCGTTTGTTTCATGATTGGTTTTAGTCAATATGTAAATCTCTCTCTTTAACCTCGCCGAGAAAAATTGGCTCTTGTATCTTGTTTGCTTAGCGAATAGCGGAGATAATCCATCGTGGCAAAAACTTGCTTTCTAAATTGATCGGAAAGTCATGTACACACATTTTTTTATCAAGGCCGCATTTTGTAGTTTCTCAGCGAGGACATCGATCGCACAGTCGTCCTTTTTGTCACTTCTTTCTATATGACCGATAGTATCCTCTTATACATGTGCAATCTCACCGTGGGCGTTCTCGGTGGAAGTAAATTCGCGGCGAAACGCAGTTTCGTGTTACACGTCGAGTGGAAGCACTTAACGGACGTATGAAAAGAAACTGGGAAGTATCCGTGTTTGAAACGAGATACCGACAGCATCTTTAAGGATATCGGCTGATATTTCCACGGGGATCGATTGCTTCGTAACAGATTTCCCTCTGTCCTTCGAATCTTCGATTATCGGAATTGGATTTACTGGTAGTCTTTAGGGAATGTAGACGATATTTCGAGCTGCTGATAAATATGAGGTATTACTCGGAGAATTTAGAGAGGTGAGTTGTTACATTCAATTTAATATCGGATTATTATGTAGCGCGCATTACTAGAGAGAAACACCAATATCCGGCTGTTATTACGTGGATGTGGAAATTAATATAGATACGTATTAAGCGACCGATATGTATTAGCTTAGGTAGATAGATCTCCTCATATTAATGTAATGTGTGACGTTCGACGATTAAGATTTCCCCTAGAGAGGCTTTAATGACCGAATATTACATTCACGCGAAGGTCATGTTCGAGTCAAATCAACGATTAAGATTCGCGAGTAAAACGAGCGATACGCAACGTGAGATAATTTTTCTGCCTAATGTTAACATTGCATGGGAATGGAGTCGTTCGTTGTCACGAGTGAGACGAATAATCGCGTTTTCTCGCTCGCAGCTGTCACGGGATATAAATGACAATTCCCCTGGACACGACAATCCGGCAATCCTTATTACATAATGGTATTAACAACGCCGGTCCCGCGGTAGGGGATACTAGATCGATTGGAGGACGATTTTACAAGAGAAAAAGGAAAAAAAAAACTAATTCCAACACTGACAAAACGATATGAGATTTAACGATGCCGAGCGCGCGGAGTTTTCGGAACCCGATTGCATCGGCGTTAATTATCGCTAATCCTGATTAATTCAATTCTCTTTTTGTTGCCCGTACCATGGCTAGAGTTAGTAATCGTGAAAGATCAAAGAGAGAATTCTTGACATTACATCTCTTTGCAATTAAATCTGATAATAAAATTCTATCCAAGTTCGTTTGGAGTAATTTTTCATTTGTACGACAGAGCCAGTTTAATATCCAGCAATATTATATTATCCCGCTTCACAAAAAACGCGCAAATATTGTTAATATCGTTATATTTTAATTGTGGAGAATTTTTTAAATACAATTATAAAAATATTTAAAACATAAATCGATAAAGCACACAAACGGGTTGAAGTCCCTTTAAATGATAATGTTTCCGATGACTGTAATTGGTGGAACGATACAAAATACTGAGAATCGAGAGGGAAACTAGAAAGAAAGAGAAAGAGGAAGGCGTTATTTCGAGGTTATCCAGGGATATCGCCCGCGCTGGTCGCATCCTGAATGTGATACGATCGAACGATGTATTGCACCCGCGTGCGCTATCGTCATATAACGAATTCTGGAACGGATTTCAGATTCCAACACCTGCGATTGTTATATCCATGGTTGTATCTCGCGATCGTGTCGATAGGAATTCCAAAGAGAAAAATTCCGCGTCCAAAAGGGATGATCATTGTGCCTCGGATAGCTGAGCGCATGATAATGTCTTTCTTGGTGCACGTGTTGTAAAAATGAAAAGAGAAAAAGCGGTATCAAGCTTCGCGACACGAAGCGAATGTCGATCACAAAGAACACACCGAATCAAGAAGACTTTATTTTGATATCATGAAAGTTAAAAATTATGATTTTTGGTTACGAATTTTGATTTTTTGTTTCATGTGTTCCTTGAGATCGGACACTTAAAGCATAAAAGATAATAAGAAATTAAATAAAAAATTAAAAAAAAATAAAATTATTCCGGATTAGAGGATTCGAAATACCACATCATCATCGTTAAAATGATATCAAAATAATAACAAAATGATTACTGAAAGTCAGTGATGCCTTCTAATAAACATCTTAAATTACAGACATTCGAGATGAAGATTCGAGAAAAAGAACTTTCTACGAGAGTTGGATTAGTAATTATATATTCTTGGTATTATCTCTATACATTCTTGATAGATTGAAGATTCCATTAAGAAATCGTAATGAATTTACCAAAAAGTTGCAACGCGACGAGTTTACGTTGTAATGGAAAAAATAGTTGTTTATTTAAAAAAATTATTCGGTATATATTTTTTTAAGGATTAATTCGTAATAAAAGAAAATACATCATTGCTTTAAAAAAATAGATATGCATACTGGATAATTTTTTAAATAAGCAACTATTTGTTTTTTTTCAACTCATCTCATCATTCTGTCCCTAAAAGTATTAAGACACAATTATCAAAAAGTTAACAGTTTACGAGTTATTTAACATTTTATGTTAATATATATATATATATATATATATACCAGAATAAAATGTGAAATGTCTCATAAAATATTGGTTTTTTTTATATCATTACCTTAATACTTTTATATGCAGAATAATTAGAGGAATCATATTATGTAAAAAAAATCATACAATTC
>Ga0157364_1003364_pt1 | contig 15473 bp, 12 predicted proteins | sample AttsexASBM2_FD_111476 | JGI IMG/M metagenome (GOLD analysis project Ga0157364, IMG submission 111476) | Fungus gardens microbial communities from leaf cutter ant in Ribeirão Preto, State of São Paulo, Brazil - Atta sexdens ASBM2 | ecosystem: Host-associated > Fungi > Mycelium > Unclassified ...
TACATATATATATACATACATACACACACACACACACACACACACACACACACACACACACACACACACATATTTTGACAATATATTTTTGTGTGTATCGTAATAATCTAATGTTCATATTTTGGTGATCAAAATTATCAAATTTTATCAAATATCGAAATCATTGCTTATTATTCATTATTCATTATATTTATTTTAGACTTATATGCCACTTCCTCCAGCTACAGAAATTACAGATGTACCAAAGTTACAATTTAGTCATGTGGAATGTTTAATGTACGCCTTTCATAAGTTGTGTAAACAAACTCCTGAATTTTTGATAAAAGATGCAGAGCAGCTCAAAGAATTTCGGTTAAGATTACAATATTTTGCAAGAGGTATTCAAGGTTATATAAAGAAATTACGTGAAGCTATTAGCGGAAAAACAGAAGAAGAACTGAAATCTGAAGAAAATCAATTAAAAGTTGTGGCATTAAAAACAACTAACAATATCAATACTTTAATCAAAGATCTGTTTCATTCACCTCCTAGCTTTAAAAGTATAATACATCTCTCGTGGAAAACACCTTGTAACGACAAAAAGGTTATTATTTTCAATATGATTATAACAAACTGTTTTGTAAATAATGACAACTATAATATTACATTCGTGAGTACTTTGACAATTCTTTGATTTTATTAATTTTGTGAACGTTTTAGAGCGATAAAAATTCTGCCCAAAAAAGACATACACCAATCACATTTGGAAATGACAATAGTCCGAACAAACGTAGTAAGGAAGATAAAAACAGCAAAAGAGAAATATATACGCCTCCCAGTGGCAAATACAGTTCAACCATATCAAATTACGGTGAGTGGGCAAATATATAGAAATTTGAAAGAAATTTTAGTTTATTATATTATCATTAATTTTACTTACCTTTACTTACTTTTTTAGGTCGTGGTAGATTTAAAGGTAACAGACCTAGAGGAAGAGGTGGATTCAGAACGAGAGGTCGTGGCTCATGGCGAAAGAATTTTTATTAACTATAAAATTCCTTACAACTGGAAACAACTAAAATTAGAGTAACAATATTAAGCGCCTATTTGCTTTCTGATATCAACAAAGCGCGCTTTCAAAGAAGTTATCACAAAATTAATTTTGTCAATCTTTATCGCTACATATAACAGAAGTGATAGTGAAGACTTCGATAAATTCTCAGAACAGGAATCAGAAAATCAATAATTTCCCAAGCATTATGATACGGGAAGAAGATTTGGAGAATGCAGTTGTAGCATTATATGAATATTTTTGTTTAATTATTGTAATACGAGTTGCAATGAAAATTCAAAATATTTCAGACATTTATTGTTATATAAAATTATGCAGAGAATATACGCAAATAGCAACGCAGGGAATGGAAAGTTATTTTTTAAAAGTAACAAGTTACAGTTACTCATTACCGAATCAAAAAAGTTATCGTTATTAGTTACTGATTTTTAAAAGTAACACGTTACAATTGTCGTTACTTAAAAAGTAACTACTTCGTTATTTTCTTAAAATCATTCTAAGATACAACTAATCTAAAAAAAGTACTTTTGCAATATATTTTGATTTTAAATGTTGATAAAAGCAACATACAACAATGACACTAGCTTTATTTTTTAGTTTTTTTCTTAAAAACAATTTCGTAATTCTGAAATATGTAAATGCGGCAAATTATATTGAGATATCTGCCCGACATATCGGGTAAAAATGTAAAATAATTTCTGAAATAATGGTATATTTCTCAAGCTGTCAAGAATCGCTGCAGGAATGTTGCAGCAGTTGATAATCAAGTATTTCAGGAATTACTTTATATTTCTACGATATAAATATCGGACAGATATTTCAATTTGCCACATATTTTATAATTTTCAGGATTACGAAATTATTGTTTTTAAGTAAAAACTAAAAAAATGAAACTTAATGTAGTAATTTATTATATGTAATACCCCCCCCCCCCCTCCTCCCTCTTATATCATCACGAGAGAATCTTAATATTTTAGTGAATACAATAAACGTATCCAATTGTGCAATCAGCACACACATACACACATATACACCAATTAAATTTTCAATCTTAAAACGCTATTCGACTGATATTTTTCATAAATTTTTCATAACGAAGATGCTTATTTATATAAATATATTAATTACTTGTAAATTTAATTTGTCATATTCCAGTTTTAATTAGGAATTGCGTTTCAAGACAAAACATTTATTTGGCGCGCAGTTTAGAGAATTTGATGTATTTACAATTTCATTCTAATATATTATGCACAAAAATCAAGCTCAAATATAATATTTCTCTTTTTAAAGCGATAAGTTATTAAATTTAATAATAAATATTTATCACAAAGATATTAACATCTGAAGACATTAAAACGATCCTGAAATCATAACAAATTATGAATATTAAAGACTGAAAATTGAGTAAACGAAAATTATATCATAATTATATATTGGGTTCAAAATACAAAAAGTAACGATAAAAGTAACTGTAAAACTCATTACTGTTATCAAAAAAATGTCACTACGTTATCATTACAGTATTAAAAAAGAATAGTAACGTAATTACTAATAAGTTATCAAAAAAAATAACTTGTAACTGTAACTCATTACAAGTAACGAGTTACTTCCATTCCCTGAACATACAGCACATATGAATATATTAAGCAGGTCAAGAAAAAATATCGATTGGCGGATTTCATGAAGGAACTATATATGAAAAAAAAGAAGGAAGGAAAAAGATATTTCTCGTGGACACGAAATCATAATGATATTATTTAGAGAAATTGAAGAAAGTTCGACAAAGGTACATACACAAAAATGAAAATGCCACGTTATCAAATTCAAATTTAAAACTACACAATTGAGATACGGGACATGAATATACCGATCACGATTATGGAAATAGAAATAATTCCTTCCTTGTAAAAAAATCTTAAGATTACAAAAATATAATCTCCTTTAGCCATTCCTAAATTAACTTCCTCCCTTCCCTTTCCAAACCTTTATATTTATTGATATTTATTAATATTTATCTGTTGACAGGATCGAACTGTGTATAACAGAGAATTCGAAATCAACCACGCATAACAGCTGTTTTATCGAAGAAACACCAGATAAATAATTTTCTATCGCTAAGAGAAATATTGTGTATATGTGCGTACAATAAATGACATTATTTGTTAAACTTCATGTATACTTATGCAAATGAAATAGATTTCAAATTATATATACACACACACACACACACACAACACACACACGTGTGTGTGTGTGTGTGTGTGTGTATAAAATTTGAAATTCTTCTGTTTTAATTTACACAAGTATGTAAAAAGTTAAAAAATACACATATCGCGCTTCTTCGAATTTTTAAAATATCTATATATTATTTAAGATTATATAATCTTTAAATTACGTATTTTTAACATAAGATATATATTCGATTGTAGGAAGAATGGTTCATAATTCTGTGTTTTTTCGATAAGATGAAGAGCAATGAAGAAGCAATTATTATACTGTTTTTCTTTTGCAGGAAGCATATATTAACGAAAGACTGGGAAATGGGGAAGGAGACTGTCTCGGCGTATATAAATATTTTATACACACACACACACTTTTTTCATTACAGAAATTTTTCAGAAATGAATGCAGAAGCAGAGGCTACTTGGAGAAACTAATTAATATTTTCCTTCCAGGAGTTGCGGTGGATATATGTTTATTATTATATGTATATATATATAAATATATCTCTCCTTCTCTCATGTGATTGCTGTTTGTGAGGTGAGTTTAAAAGGTATTGTTCCATCTCTTTCCTTTCCTTTTATCCATCATTATCATGTAGAAAAACATGTGTTATCTATACAAAATTTGTGAATGTGTTTTTGATTATTTCAATAAATAACATTATTTAATACTATGTGGTATTCTTTTACCCAATAAATACAAGAAATGAGAAAATGATAAAAAGAAATCGATTTAATAAGATGAATTAATTGATTCTATAGGATCTATAAGACCTATAAGATAGGTAAATAAATTATATTTAATAAACAATGACAAAGAAACGTTGACCGAAAAAACAAGTAAAAACAAAAATTTAGCAAACAATTTCGAATTTACATAATCGATTTACGTTTCGACTTTACGTATTCTTTTTTTTTAAATCTTTCTCGAAACAAGTCCAACTTATGTGTTACTACAGAGAATAAAGCGCCATACACATTAAAAAATTCCAGAGAGTAACAAAAGATCAAACCAATCGAGATAAAATTTTCCATAATTGACAAAAAATAAAATACTTTTTAATATAATATTAACAGTTCTTGTAAGTTTTTCATATAGTTTTTATTCATTTGTGCATTGTATTCCATTATTTGATTTATTTAGATTTAATCTTCTTGCCTGAAATTGAATATTTGGACATCTAACTGATTATCGCCAGAAGATGAATCTAGTATTAAAAAAATGTTTTATTTTTTTACGACCAAATTTTTAAAATTTCTTTACGTTGTTAAGAAGGATTAAAGCATTGAGCAAGACCGTATTTAGAATAGAAGATTTTATCTCGACTGGCCTTTATTACATTATTTTCAGGAGTTTTATATATATATATATATATATATATATATATATATGTACATATGACGACAATTTATTCTCTGTAGTAACATATACGTTGGATTTGTTTGTCTCGTAGGTTTTAAAAAAGACTCTGTAAAGTCGAAACATAAATCGATTATATAAATTCGAAATATATTATTATTCTGTGTTTTCTACATTCTTGTTTTGCTCGTTTGATTATTTTTTTAATTCATTTTTAAATTTAATTATAAATATTATATTTATGTATGTATATGTATTTCGTACCTAATCTGTCCTACATTTGTTAAACTTAATGTCTAGAAATTAATGTCTATACATGTATCCACCATCCATCCAGTCTACGTATGAACCAATATATTTATAAAGCATTAACTACATTTGTACTATCACATATAATCTCAGTCTTGTTAAATTTAAAATGCACGCGAGTGTATATCTTATACATACATAAAATTTTATCAAATTTATATATTATTAAAGTATAAAAAAATTAAGTGTAAGCAACTTTTAAATTAAAATCTTTCTATTTAGAGAGTAGTTTTTGTAGATGAATATATAAGCACAATATATAAAATATGTTTTAGACATTACATTACCAGCAGTCCTTTACCTAAAGAACATATTTTTTTAAATATTGTCATTTTATTAAATAACTAATAACATTTTCAAAAGCACATCGTTATACTACTGTTGTATATTATGTACAATTATTTCAGAATATTCCTTGGTAGAATTTGCACATTGAAAAATAAAGAGCGATACTTCAAAATAGTCCATTCGAAGAAAGCATATCGTCTATCACTTTGCACATAATACGATCACTTGAACTACAAGGATCCTGCATTTGTTGTTCGAAGCCTAAATTGTCTACGGATTCCATAGCGTCTGTGTTTATCGCAAGCTTGGAGTCCAATTCTGATGTATCGGGAAGCATCTGTAAGGCATGCTGCAATATTTCTTGAACCTGGAACAAATTTAATATTAGCTACAATGTGAAAATTATACGTGAACATTACTATAAAAGTTGAAAAGAAAATCCAATAATATGAATAAGAGTCAAGATATATACCTTTTCGAGATGTTTCTGGAAACGCAGCGCTGTTTCATGACGTTGTCTACGCTGTAGTTCCATCATAACTCGTAACGTTTCCCTGGCTTGATGTGGTCGAAATTCATTTAGCAAATGATGAATGTGAATGAATAATAGACTGAGATCCTCGACCTGTAAGAATGTTAGTTATTCCATCACAGAATATAAAGGCTATAGAACATAGGAAAAACATAGAAAGTAGCAAAACTGTGAGCAAATCGATCAATTACAGTAGAGAATAAGAAGAACGTAAGACAATAAGAGTAACAAATAAAATAAATAGTAACAAATAAAAAATGTTTAAGTCTTAAGGCTATGGCACATGAAAAAAAAACATATGTAGTAAGCAAATGAACATTTTGGATTTGCTTTTGCTTATATATTACTGCTTCCACTATAATTAATCGATATTGCTTATATATTGCTCTTATATTTTTCTATAAACTATGGCTTTTACTGCTTAAGGAAATTTATGTGCACTCTAATATGCGATACTAGTGTCTTATAGACTTAATATTTAAATAGAGATACAAATTATAAAAAAGTAAAAACTTTGAATAAAAAACAGTAAAAAAATTTTTACTCAGATATATATTTACTTCAAACATTTGACACTATTATTAATTGCTTTAGAATTCAATTTTTGCATTCATCAAAAGATTTCTGTCTAAAAATACTTAGCTGTAAACAATTAGGATATAGTACAAAGCCTGTTTCAATGACAATTTAATTTCAGTTCAACTTTTCATTTTTTTCTAATTTTTTAATAAGAATTAGAAAAAGATGGAGAGTAAGTAGAATAGAGAAAATTTAATCCACATTGACAGAAATTGATATAAGTGGTAATCATCGATATACTTGGATTCAGTTTCGTTGATCAACTTAAGTACTAAATTAACGCAAGGATGTTTCCATTATTAAATGTTTCCACTATTAAAGATAATGTCGAAATAATGCAAATATTAATGGTTTAAAAATAAATAAATTTTGTCTTTTTTTTTTTAGAACTTTGATTAAAAAGGTTTTACTCCAAAAAAGAAAAGAGAAGCTATTAAAAAAAAAAGAATTTTTTTTATAACTATTTTTTTCATCTCTGGATATGGTCAACGCGATGCTGCAAACGTTTTTGAACTGGTCAGTTTGTAAAATTCTTTCTTCTAATTGATCTATCAAACGCTTCAAGGCATTTGTAGCAAGACTTTGACCACAGCCTGTATCGAAATAAAAATAATAGAAGTTTTTTTTTTTTTTCAAATTAGAAATACAGCCTACTTTCTCAGCGCGTCTTGGACTGTCGGGGCACTGAACAAGAAGGTCTATCAGATCGAGGAAATTGACGAGCAATGAATGATTGAGTTTCTTCAACTCGCGCCGACGATCAAAGTGTTGCGGGTACAATCTCTTGATGCCCTGGGCCTCGAGCGGCCTAATGATGGTGTCATCGGCATTGAACATGTTGCTGAACATGGAATAGGTGTCATGGATTGGCGGCGGCGGTCGTGGGGCTCGTCCACGCCGTACATTTTCATCTGTGTAGAGATTGATATATTGAACGGGCGGCAGCGGTAAGGAGCTAACCTGGATCGCTTCGGGAGCCGCCATTCTCGATTCACACCTCGATACCGACGGATGAGATCGACGTGCGAAAAGACAGGTTATCTGAGAATTCTTTCTCAATTTCCTCGAGATCGTCGTTCCTATACTGTCCTGTAGTCGTTCGTAGTATCGTGTAAATCGTGTTACGCTTGCCAAGATCTCTCACAGCATCAAAGCGACAAACAAGTCAAACAAAACGATCTCTTCTAATTGCGTCACTTCAGTCGACAGTCGCTTGTTCGATGATCCTCTGGTCGGCCATTTTACTTGGTGCTACTGCATGGTACTGCACTGTACTGCACTACTGCCGCTACTGGATGCTACGCGGGTCGACAAGTGTCTCATCTCGCGTCAATTTTTCTCGCAAGGATGGAAGATTCATTCTTCTCTCTCCGATATCTATTGATATTCACGAGACGCTCTTCTTCTCAAGTCTCAAGTCCATGTTGAATCGGCCAATTGACTCGGTCGGTTGTGTTGACACTGTTGACTGGTGTTGACCAGCGTGGTAAGACATTTCCTGATATCTATCTTGTCTGCGCTGGCCAATGCCGCCAATTCCATCAATTCCCGTTTCTCATCCCCGACCCGACGTCGGACGTCGCCGTTGGCCGCGCTGCGCCGAAGCCGAGCGCCGCGCCGCGCCGCGACTGCCGCGAGACATCTCCGTTTTGACAGATTGTGTGCGTTCCACGTGAACTCTTTGTTTGGACGCCGGGAATGCCGGAATGATCGCGAGATGGTAGTCGCACCGGCCAGGCGGCCAGGCCACACGTTCGTCGCATAGTAAGAGGAGCGATCCGGAGAATTCGAATTCAATCGTGCTCGAGCGCGATAAGTACCGCTTTTGGGAGCGTCCGTGTCGTTCAGGTCGTTCTCTTGACTGCGCCTCGTGAGTCTCGTCGCCTCTGCCTGGATTCGGTAGCTCGTTCTCGACGATGCCCAATGATCATTGGTTATAATCGCCACCAGACACCAGACCAGACACGTGAGCGCCTTTGAGCGCTGCATCACTCCTTCGCATTCGCATGGGGGCGGGGGTTATGGGACGAGGAAAAAGGTGCTATATTTAGATATTTCTTTCGCCTCCTTTACTTATCTCAAGCAGACCGGATAAGCCGGATGGGAGAGACCTCGAATGTAATTTTTTTTTTTTTTTTCGTGTCTAATTAGAATGTGTTGTGCAACAAGTATCAATTGTAGCCCTTCATACGATGGAATATCGACGCCCCTTGACGATGGGGCTCCATTCTCGTGCAGGAAAATGATACTTTCATTATTGTTGCTAGGGAAGCCCTCCTGTGATGGCAGGGAAAGATGGGAAGCTGGAGTCAAAAGGTGGAGAAGTTATTCGGCAGGGATTCATGATAAAACGTTCACAGAACAAGAAGCGCTTTACCCCGGTTAATTACAAGCAACGATGGTTTATCCTGACCAAACATTATCTCATCTACTACGACGGAGATGGTGAGGTGAGTAATTTGAATATATCAAAATGTTTTTACCTTCTATTATGGTCATGTTCAACCTGTGGTTGCGTTAGAAATTATATTTTCTATTTTTAATTCTATTTTATTTGTGCAAACAAAATAAACATTATATTTATGATCTGCAAGATTTCCTCTATTTATCAAAGTTGCTCATTCATGCTAATTTGTGTTAACAAGACATCTATCGAGCATGACAGTTGGAAGATGTTTTAATTAAGTCCATTAATTTTGTTATGACTTTAATAACATTTTATTAAAAAGAATTTATAAATTGTTCAAACATTCATTTATAAATTGTTTACATTCATTGAGTGTAAAATTCAATTACAATTATTGCGTCACTACGTCCATGATGGATGAGCACGCACAATTCCAGGAAGCATCAGAAACATTACTCATCTTCTTTTTTACAATTGTACAAAATTCACACACGTACATAAAAATTATAATAATTTTTTTATTACAGAATCTTGAATCTTTCAAAAAAAGTTGGATTACAAATCTTATAATTTTGATTAATACATAACTTTAATTAGTTATTAAGCTAGTAGGTAATTATTCGGTAACAATTCGACGATTATAACACATTTGATTTTTTGTTTTTATCCAAGAAACAATTAGACAAAAACTCGTTCATGCATCGTCTACAGTGAACAGTAAGAAGTAAGAGTAAGAAATTCACCAATCACAATCGGTTATTCTTACATTCGATTGTAATTGATCAATTTCTTACTCTTCTTATTCCGTGTATTGTTGACTGTAGACGAGGCATCAGAGGTTGAGCAGGTTGAGCTGTTTGAACAAGCAGGATGGAGATGATCGGCTCGGTAACCGCGTGCGATCGTGACTAGCACTAATAGTTGTCTCCATCATCCGCATTGAGCGTAGTAGGGGTGATGATTCCGGTAGGAGATGGCGGATAACATGCATCTATACCGTATACCTATAAAATTAGTGGCGCAGGCGCCCCGCGTGAATTTTCCATCCTATCTCTTCTTCCGCTTCTTCGTCGTTGATGCTGCTCAGTCAGTGGCTGTCGTTCGAGGTCGGTCTCGGCGACGCACGATCCTTAGATTTCGTTTGGTATCGTTCCACACAAGTTGACGATTCCTTGGACGAGTCTATAACGTTTTAATCTCTGATATTTCTCTCTTCCTCTCTCTCGCTCTCTCTCTTTCTCTCTCTTCCCCCTCTCTCTCTCATACGACGAACAAAATAGAGATACGAGGAAGTAATTCAGCCGTTCTGGTAGTGAATCTTGTCCTATCTGATTCGCTAGTAGAATTCCACAATATATCTGTCGGAATCCTTCACAACACTTCTTGTAGAGACACCAATTGTGATCAACTGTGATCTCAATTATCTTTTCACATCGCTTCGAGAGAATCGCCTCTTACGCATCGTCCGTCATACCGATCTTGGACATTGTGGTCTTGGCGTAGTGATCCACGTGCGGATCCTATCAACTTGATCATCCTGTTCACCACGTCACGAGCTCTACCATACAACGTGGAGGTAAAGAGCCGAATTCGGATATTTTTCGTTCCGTTCTTTCATTTTTGTTTAATTGATTAGGCTGTTCATCGTCGGATGGACAATTCATGTTGCATGAATATGAATTCCCCTATGAATTCCGCTAGAAATGTTTTCGGGGAAAGTCGCTGAATGCCCTTTGCAAATTACTTTTTCGCGTCTAAAGTATAGATGTACCAATATTCCAATGATAGATCTACTTATATTATGCTACGAATATCTTACAATTTAGTCAATCAAAATCAACATCTGTGTGCTAAATACATCCCTCGTTAACGAGTATCTTCAAGTCATTCTGACACATCCAAGATTTCTAATTCTAATAATACTGTCATTGTGCAATTTATATTGTCCTTGATCTTCTCTCTCCCTCTCTCCCTCCCACCCTGTTCTGGTATCAAAGATGTTGGTGTCAGTGCCAATCGATTTGATTTTGAATGAATCGACTGTTAATGCTAATCAGATGAGAAATTGTTGCAGCGTCGCAAGGAACGCGGACGGATCGCCGTGGAAAGCGTCCACGTGGTGGAGACGGCCAGTCTCGGGAATGGTGGAGGTGCTGTCAGTGATGTGGCGGGTGGCGGTGGCGGCGGCGGTGGCGACGCCGCCGGCGGAGGCGGCGGAATACCATCCGGACTGCCTTTCCAGGTGGGATATCGGGAAGCTGGTCAAGAGTACACACTCTACCTCCTCGCCGCTCGCGAACAGGATCGCACCGAATGGATACGCGCTATACGCGCTGGTAAGTCTCCCTCTTCCTTCACATCTTTCTTTCCCTCTCGTAACTAGAATGACTGTAGAATGAGTCTTTCAGTGCCCAATTTTTGGCAAATAAAGGAAAAGTATTAAAAAGAATTTAAATACAATATATTTATAAAATATATTAAATACAGTATATTTAAATACAATATATTAAATACAGTATATTTAAATACAAAAAAATATATATGTTTGTAGATGACAATTTTTGTCGCTGAAAATGAATCCGTAAAATAAAATTGCTTATTGCTCTATCACGTCAGATTTTTGAGAAAATTGATACTAAAGATATCACAGAAAAACAACATTTTTGGATTTTTTTTTAACTAAAATATCTGAAAAAAAAAATGTAATGTGATAGAACAATTTACAGATTTCATTTTGTCAGACAAAAAAATCTATAAGAATCATTGTTCCGTTCGTGATTTAAAAACCTGTGTCGGATAATATAATCTATAAGACTCTAAATCCATTATTGATGTTGTACATACAATATGCATGTTTAAAGTTTTTTTAAAATATTACGAATTGTGCAGTAAAATTGCAATAAAATTCGGACCGACAACGTCTATTAAATCAATTCCGAGAGTAAAATTCGAAGTCGTACCATAATTTGTCATTTAAAGCGCAATATATGTTATGCTTAAAAACAATTTGCGAACGATTACTTATTGTAGTGTGCAGTGAGAATTCGGGCTTGAGCGGGCGTTATCACGCGGGCCTATGGAGCGGAAAACGTTGGTCCTGCTGCCGATTATCAACACGCTCCGCCGAAGGCTGCGACACTTGCAGCTCCTGGTCCTCGAAGCCAACTACGAACGCTACAAATCCGTCCTCGACGACAATGTCAGCCTCGACAACATCGACAACGTCCGTGCCTGGTAGCACCAATATCATTAACAATATCATTTCAACGACTACCATCACGTCCGATCATCGTCCACAATCCAACGCCGAAGCGAATAACAATCCAATCGTCCAATCGCAGACCCGCTCAACAATCGGTTCGTATTTTACATTTACAATATTACATTTTTACGCGCCTTCATATTGTATATATTATATTATTCTCGTCTTTGGTAAAACGTAATTAGCGAATCGATGCGCTTCTTTTCATTTCAAGAGAGTCTTGGGATTTAATAATGGATTATTCGTCGGATTTAATTGTCGTAAAAAAATCGATCCGGAAAAACTTTATTTACTTGCATCAAACTTTTTTATGCCGATACGTCGTTCAGTTTTGTTGCGATACGCTTGCCAAAATCTGCTAATTTGGCACATAAATTTTATGCAATCATCGAACGAGCTAATTACGACGTAATTGGATATATAAATTGCTGGCGATGTATATATGAAGCCTCAGATTATCGTGAAAGAAATATTTTATCCGAGCGCGTATTGAAATAATGCATAAAGAGAACAGGTGGTGCATGTAAACAGCAATATGTAATTAACTGTTAGCAGCTTTATATTTAATATGCGTAATAGCGAGTGTATCTTGTTTTAAGATTGACCTTGTTTATTGGCATGCTGTAAACTTGTTCTATTGTAATTGAGCGATAATTATTCACATTGTAGATTAAACAACGGATTCCTCTATGAATTAAGAAAATCTTATTTCCCTCGCTAGTATGAGTGACTAGTACGTATAAGGATAATAGAAAAGAATTGTTTCCAAGCGAGTGATTTTCTGAATTTCTTATATCTTCAAGTCTAACGGCTTGGAACGGCTCATATGTATGACTTGAAAAAGCTTATACATTTCTAAAGGCGGAAAATCCTAAGCATTCTCTAAGAGTAGGAAATACAGCATAAATTTTTACATCGCTCTCATGAAATTTTTATTTTTTAATGAAAGAAGATAAGAAACTGAAATTTTTAATAACTACGGAAAGTAATATTAAATAAGGAAATTTATTCTTACTCGTTTCGAGTGATTTTGTCTCAAAAAATAAGTATGATTGATAAGTTGATGTGCGTTCATGTAGGTATATTATGTAGGTATATGTGCGTGTTTTTGTTTATGGAGTTTTTGTTGTCGATCCTTCTTCGAGGATTAGACGAAAAATAATGAAACGGAGTTTTGCTGTAAACAGAATAATATTCGAACCGTCGCGACGTTAGAGCATCTGCCTAAAACTTTTCTCTTAGACAGCATGACATTTTTCAGTATCGTTGAAACATCCTGACTTTCGCGAACCCGAATTACATCGTCGTTGTATCTCGATCACAAGTGTCGTTCTTTCTCAATAATTCAGCAAACGCTCCAGTTCCTTTATCGCTCGAGGCAAGACAATCCTCCGATTTTGCTAATAATGCTCTTGATATCGCGTATCGATAATTGAAATTTCGCATCATCGCGATTTCGCATAATGAACGTATTTCCATCTGACGGAAAATGGAAATTCGAGACTGGAGAAAGAAATCTTTCGAACTCCTTTCCCAACGTGGATTAATCTGATTATAAAGCTCATTACTCGGATCTGGGACACTTGAGGAAATAGAATTGTCATCGATGCGATGAGATACATGACACGGTCTCAGAGAGAGAGAGAGAGAGAGAGAACCGAAAAATATGTACGTTAGAGCATATTTTTGCACGAGTGTCGTACTTTACGTAACTCTTATTCGCAAATACCCAAAAGCATGACATTTTGCCCTGCAGGAGCAAGTGACGTAGGTGACAGTTTTTACGAAGGAAAACTTATTATTAGATAGTCTTTTATCAAAGATCGATACGTGAGCGATCGTGTAAAATATAACTATTTACATATCTGTTATACGAATTGTCTGTATATAATTCGCGAATATTAACGAGTTTCAAGAGATATTAGATGGCTCTCGAATGATATAGTTTTAACAGCAGCTTTTTTCTTTCTCGAGTGTATCAGTCCATTATCCATTTGCGTTAAAGTTTAGAGCGAATTAATATATATTGACGGCGAATCGCGCGAGGAACTTTCGATCGTCTTCCAAGACTCGAATCAAGTCGACCTACTTAATGGCAAATTAAATTTCAGACATTTTAATTGCAAATTCGAATATTGAAATGTGCTTAATACTACCAGGGCATTGTGTGTATAACGAAAATATAAATTTAATCTCGATTGATCAAACTTATTCCCACAACGCCCGGATTAAATTTATTCTCGGAACATCGGGTGCCGGCAAATTAATCCAATTAATTTATTCTATTAAAGAAACATGGCATTTTCACTCGCACACCTTTCGGCAAATTTCATCATATTATTTTTCATCGTTCTTTTTTCCATCTTTCTTGATAATTGAACCTTAATGATGTTATGTAATGGTCACTATTCAGTTACAATTATCTCAATTATTCGCTCAAGGCGTTTATCGATAAATTGCCTGAAATTAAATTCTAGCGTTATACAATATTTTATTTAAATCGCGATCGTTCCGTCTATTTAGTTTAGAGAATCGGCGATTTGCGAGAAGTTGTCGTGTTTATCCAAATTGACATTCGCGACGTAACACCGGCCTCCGCGTTATTTCCACGGCACATAGGCCTTGCATTTATGTATGCAATATTCAATATCCTCGGTGTTTCTAGCGCAATGAGACGCGACTCAAGACTCAATGTAGCATAAGTTGGCACAGTTTTTTTTACACAAAAAAAACGGCTAACTTTACGCACATGGACTCACGTTTTAATTTATAATACGCGTGGAAAGTCTGGCGGTGCTGTTGTCGAAAATTTTATGAATCTGAAGCGAATGGTCGCATATATAGGTATGTGAATTTCAAAACGGTATTTAGATTTAGCAAGTAGATTTGAATGGCTTCGGATTCACAATGTTTCTGTGATTTATCCATTGGTTAGTCTTTTTACCCTTTGTGACAGGCACAGGGATAAAATAAAGACTCTTTAATAAGAATCTACATGAAACAATCACTTTTGATTGATGTGTGTGTGTGAGAGAGAGAGAGAGAGAGAGAGAGAGAGAAAGAGAGAGATGGGGGAGAGGGGAAGAAATAGAGAATGTATGTCCTTCTCTCTCGCGTGATTTTGTTAAAATTAGAGCATACAAAATACGTATCTAATTAAGAAGTCTATAAGGACCGATATTCATAGTCAGTTCTTATATTTAAAATGGTCTTAAGTACAGTCTTAATATGTCATAAACTGATCACAGAACAGTATTAGCATTTTAAGGCAGACATTACTTGAGGCAGTCTTAAAATAAGAATGAATAAGATTATGCGTATCGGCTTCTCTGAATATAGGCAACGGTCCCTCTCTCTCTCTCTCTCTCTCTCTCTCTCTCTCTCTCTCTCTCTCGTTCGTCGGCGCGGGGGGTACTTTATCTTTCTTCCTTCGATTTCTCGCGATTTATTTTACTCCCAGAGA
>Ga0157364_1003365_pt1 | contig 15473 bp, 8 predicted proteins | sample AttsexASBM2_FD_111476 | JGI IMG/M metagenome (GOLD analysis project Ga0157364, IMG submission 111476) | Fungus gardens microbial communities from leaf cutter ant in Ribeirão Preto, State of São Paulo, Brazil - Atta sexdens ASBM2 | ecosystem: Host-associated > Fungi > Mycelium > Unclassified ...
ATATATACGTGGGTCGTTTGATAAGTTTGGTAAATTTCCATGAAATGACGCTACAATCCATTTGATGACGTGACATCTCGAAAGATCCACTCTTCGAATCCCTTCAGGCCAAATTTTAACCAGAAAGGACACATAGTTCACGTTTGGTAGTCATTTGAAGTGAGATTGGCGCGCAAAAAGTGCTCTTCCATCAACGCGCTGTCCTACAAGTCGACCTTTGCAATGACAAAACTACGAATTGGGCTATGAATTGATTCCTCATTCATCCTATTCTCCGGATTTGGCCCCGTATGATTTCTTTCTGTTCCCAAACTTAAAAACTTGGCTCGGTGGGAAGAAATTCTCGTCAAATGAGGAAGTCATTGTCGTCGTCAATGAGTATTTTGCAGACTTTGAGACAGCCGACTTCAAATGACTACCAAACGTGAACTATATATCCTTTCTGGCTGAAATTTGGCCTGAAGGGGTTCGAAGAGTGAATCTTTTGAGATGTCGTCAAATAGATTGTAGCGCCATTTCATGGAAATTTACCAAACTTATCAAACGACCCACGTATATATATACTTGTAAATAATTTATAGAAATAAATATTTTTTTATGAGTTCAAATCATTAAATATTTAAGTTAAATTTTTGATCAAGTCATGTTTCTTAGAGAAAAGAAGAAAAAAACTGTGTCTCCTGTAAACAGTAAAGCTGCATTCGTTCGAATGCAAATATTTACTCGTCATGCAAGTAACTTCGCGCAAAAATATCCACTCAGCTTCGTCGCATATCCCTCAACTGCTTTCTGCATCCTTCTACTATATTATACGTTCACTATATATCTTCTTTCCGGCCTTCTCGCGCGACCCCGCTCATTCTATCTCATCACGAATTGTAAACCCACCTGAAAAATCTGCTTGAGGGAGAAGAGAGCCCGTCGCAGCTCGCGGCCCTCGCTGTTCAGTAATTTTTCTGCAACAGACAAGCAACACGCAACCATTTATTATAATAATATCGCATGCACACATATACGCGCTGTCGTCGTGAGCGCATTCGCGCACATTGTTGCTGGGGCCCCTTTTTGCAAAGGACCCCATTTTCAGATCACGGTACTTAAAGCGACCGTAATGAAGAGGCTGCGTTTACCGTAGCCTCTTCCATCGTGGCAATTCCATCCGATCGCGCACGCGTGCACCGCTAATTTGATATAAATTGCCGTCAGATTATTGAATCTGGCCCTCGGGCGAGACCGAGAACCTTCATCGTCGAGATTAATTTTAGTATCACCAAACGAAAACAACAGAATTAATGAAGTGTGGTGTCAATGCCAGCCCAGTAAGTGGAGAAATTTATCATGAGAGATTAATGTAGTTGTGCTAAGTGGATAAGTAATTGTTACAATTAATGTAACTTTAATAAGAATTAATTTTTTTTCCGTAAAAATTTCCAAATATAGGTATTTCATTCAAACGTAAATGCTATCAATATGAAATCTATATCTAAATGAAATATATACAAAATACACTTTAGAATTACAATATTTTATTCTGTAAATTATCTCCAATTGCGTTATTTTACTATTTTATCAATCTTAAAAATTATTTGATCTATCTCATTATTTTTAATAAACTTAATTTAATAAATTTAATCTAATAAACTTAATTTAATAACTTAATCTAATAACTAAATAAATTTAATCTATAATAAATTTGATCTAATAAATTTAATCTAATAACTAAATAATATCACATAAATAATTTATTAATCTCTGTAAAGTTTTCTCAAATAGCGCTTTTACATTTGCTCAGCGACTAGTATGTAATCAATATTGAACAAGGCGAATGTGCAGATTCAACATGCTACCGCACCATATTCGATATATATCCTCTGTTCTCCCGAGAGGATTCATGATCCCATTGAGAAGCTCATCATTTGACTCTGTTCTCCTACGAATGGATTTATTTATTAGATAAACAATCGAGTAAGCACCAGGTGCGCAATTAAACAGAGATTCGTAATTAAGTCCCATTAATTTTGCACGTTGAATTTTCCAGCCAAAATCTCCATTTCGTCTCATCCGTTTTTTCTCTCGCCATTCAGTGCGCGATCCTTTTTCAATCATGATCCACCGATTCACCGTATTACTAATAATTGAATTCCATTTCATTGACGATGCGGCAGGGCAAATTCAATTCCGGCCATACCGGAATTTTCTGATTCAAGTGGGGAAGTTCGCGGATAGTTTATCAGAATGACGAAAAAAGGAATGAGTCTAGTGAAACGTGTTATCGGGCAAAAGCGTGGAAACGCCAATATGCCGTGAATATATGCAGTGGGAATTTTACCGGAAACAAGGCGAGAAAAGTTGAACATGTCGGTACGATGTATTATATACACAAAAGGCAATTTCTGTTTGCACTCTTTGATAAGCACAATTTATCATTGTTCTCTTTCTTCTCTCTATTTTTCTTATATCTTCGTACAGTTTGATTGAAAATAATTATTTAGTAATATAACGTATAAAATAACAGCATGATATATAAAATCGATCATTTTTTACTATTAATTCTATTCTAATTAATTTAATTCTATTTCTTTACTATTTTTTTTTTAATTATTATTACTGTCGACCACATTTTAATTTTAAGTTTAAATTAATAAAATTTTGGCACTTAATTTTTAATTTACTAAAATTTAATTTTTTGTCTAAAAAAATTTTTTAATATAAAATCTGTTTAATAATGATATCATATAAATATAAAGTTACTCTTCATTTAACGTGGCCTCATCTCATTTGCAATTTTTACGTAACTACGCCTTTTCGTCTGTCCAAGTTTTGCAATGTGGCAAACCCAATTCGCGATTTCTTTCGCGGAAAAGAAGGCCCGATGCGACCGCATAATCCATAGCTATCACGCGATCTCCAAATGCATAATGCATGCAAGAGAGAGATGGTCCAAGCAGAGGAGTTATGAGAAAAACGAGCGAGAAGGAGAAAGAAGGGAGATATGCAAGGTAATTAGAAGTTCGCTGCAGGGTAGTTGCGAAGGAGTCGGGGAGAAGGCTGAGGCGAGGAAGAGAGAACAAACGATGTCTTCTAAGAATAGCGGTCTCAAGGCCCTGGGGCCCTTGGTTCCTCCGTAATCAGTGACCATATAAGCAAAGGTCCCCTCTTCGATCCTTTTTGCTCCGTTTCTCTGTCTCCGCTTGGTATCTTCTTTTCGCTGCTAAGCAACTTTGCCGACTACACTACGTGTATAATGCGCTATTGTTGCCTATATATTCACTTTCATTTAATTTTCACTCTGATCAATGTTTTAGCGTTAAGTGTTTATTTTATTGTGCTACTGTAAACAATTTATTGATTTATTTTGATAGCTGTGGATTAGATATCTAATTGATTCTAATAAAATTAAGAAAAAATAACATTTTATGTATTTTAAATGTGTACTTATATTTGCTAAGTTTCTTTAAAGTTATATTTAAAGTTATATAAATATCCTAATTACTTTTTAATTACTATTTCAAAAATATTTAGCAATAATATTTTCATGTAGATGCAAAAATTAGTGTAATCAATCAAAGTATTAATATGAGATATCTATATATTTGTATGTATTTTCAAAATAAACAAATTTACAGGCATTCAACATTAAAAATTTATTTTATTAATGTAATTGTTTTATCAAAGTCGTAACGACATCTAATTTACGAGAAAAGTAATATGATAAGGAATATCATAATATTCATATGGCATGATAAATGTTATAACGTACTATTTTTATCCGTAATTGTTTGTTCCAGGAGCGATGCCAATTGGCATATAACATTGTTCTAATATAAGAATAGCAAAGAGAATGAGAAACGATTCAAAAATATAAAAATATCAAAAATATTAAACAAAATTATAAATTTAATTTCACATTTTTTTCATTTTGCATCTTAAAAAACAGCTACAATACAAAAAAATTTTGCTAATTACGATACGTGTTAGCTTTAAAATCTAATAAGATAATTTGAATAAGATGTCATAAAATTTTTTATAACAGTAAATTAAAAACTATAATTAAAAATTGTAGTTTCTGTTTTAAATTTAACATTTATCAGCAAATGCTGTGAAAAATTAAAAGAGTCTTCAATATTTAAATAAATTTATTTTAATAAGTTATATAAATAGAAAAAAATTCGACGAAACAACTATCTCTTGTCACAATTAAATAATAATAAAAGATCAATTTATTAAAAATTTAGAATTCGTGAAAATTTCCATTTGTTACTAAATGTTAAAACATCTAATCCGTTTCGTGGACAACCAAATACTATTGCCAGATTTTTCAGCGCGAGCGAAATCTGAATCCACAGTCGCGTGATACGTGAAAACGTGCTCTCGTGGCACATCTCTCTCTGCTATGTAATGCGTCCGGTTAACCAGTTAGCTGCGGAATATTTGTATGATCTGTTTGTAAGTGAAACAGAATAGTGAAATTCATTGTTACCGCATGATAAGTACACTTCATGCTCATCGATGCGAAGATAAAGGCAATTAATAAGTGAGCAATGGAACGCATTGTAACGCTTTCAACAAGAACTGTGTTTAGACATGTAACAATTATAATTTTTACATTTGGTGCATATGTATTTATATAGACGCAATTAATTTTGCATTCATTTGATTATCAAATTTTATTGTTTGTTGTTAATCATATATAATCATATGTTATTAATAATTGTTAATAATATGATGATATTTTATCACGTCTTATCTTTATTCTGATATTTGTTTTTTACCATAAATTATTATCAATAGAGATTTATTTATTTTAAGAATTTCTATTTATATTAAATATGCTAAAAAAAAGTATGTGAGAAAATATTTTTATAGGTTAAAGCATTTAAAAGTTTCATAGACGCGTTATAAACACTTATTTTAGATTTCCTCTATCTAATTTTTCGCTATCTAAGAATCTCTATTCCGTAAGCTCTTCTTATTTCCATTGCTTTTTAAGATATTTTTGTCCATTTGGAATAGCACATATTTAAATATAAATAAAATGTGAGGGATATTCTTGCAAGATTGATCGTCTTCACTACTCGCTTTTCAAAGGTAGCTAAGTCACATAGAAAGAAGAAGAGAAGAAGGATCAAAATGAAAAAAAGGCAGACAAATTTCACGAGGGTCGGAGATACACGAAGAACCGTTAAAATATGTAAAACGGCATGGTCCACTTTGGCTTCCGTTCCTCTGCCCTTTTGAAACTTCTTTTTTCTTGCTTATTCTGTACCTTCGATTATCTCCTCCACCGCCTTCACAGAGTTCAATGAACCTGCACACAGAGCCTGCAGGTGTACCTGACACACATCATTCGCAAATTTCGTTCTCTGTGGTATTTAACATCTATGAAACATTTTAGCAAGATTTTTATTTAGCAAATTTAACGCGTACATAAAATATATTAACATTGCTAATCTTTTTCCTGAACTTTTTAAGTCCAATTTAAAAATTTGTAATTAAAATTTCATAAATACATAAATCATAGCCGATAATATCAAGTGATATATGGAAACAAAATAAGATACCCAATCTAATTTCATTTTACTATCTGAACATGCTTATACACATCTGATTATCATTCTGATTATCAATAATTAGCCTTCCTTTTTTATCATGTCTAAAAAAAATATAATTCTTTTTCTGACTGACACACACACACACACACACACACACACACACACACACACACAACAATATAAAAATTCATTAAAAAATTTGTAATTCTATATCATTTTTGCAAATATATTATATCTAAAAAAATGTATGATAAAACATTGATAAAAAAAATCTTTCAATTACAATTGATTCAACTATACAAACAGATATAATAAAATATTAACAACTATAACAACTACTTGCAGGAAACAGTTCTGACAGCTGAACCAATTCCGTAAGGAATAATTTACATGGCGAAAAGGCGCAAGGAATATCTTTGGTTATTTTCAAGGAATTAATGTTAGCAAGTCAAATAAGCTCATCTGAACATCTTATAGAAATACTTCTCACTATAACGGAAATAATGTAATAATCTTAATAGAAACGAGAGAGAGAGAGAGAGAGAGAGAAAGAGAGAGAGAGAGAAAATTTGTAATACAAGAGAAAAAATTTTATTCACACAAACAAATTTAATCATACGCACATACATATACATATTTCTACATACATTATTATAATTTTCAGATACAAAACATTCTCATAACAAAATTAATTAGGAAGTAAATTTTATTTACTTCCTTAAATAATTTGAATAATAAACTTTAAAAGTTTATATAAATTAAAAAAATATTTAATATGTTTTAAATTAATATGTTTTAAATGTTCAGAACATTCGTTAAAATTTTAATGCGTTATCTATAAATTTAATAATCTGCAGAATTATGAAGGAATAAATAAGTGGATTTGAAATTAAAAATATTGCAAACTTGTAAGTAAAATAAATAATAATAGTAAGCTATCAAAACCTGTTTAAAAAATGTAGATAGAACTCCACAGACATTATTTCTTTACAAGTCATTAAATTGCATGCTGATAATTATAATAATTTAAACATAATAAAGTTTAATCAGAACAAGGTTATCAAAATAATACCTTATACAGTTGCTTATTTCGTTTTCATAAAATTGATAGAACAATAAAACATCGTTCGTTTTTTTAATTGAAATTTATTTTATATACAGTATGCACTATGCGTAAAAAAGTGTAAAATAAATGTAGTAGTTTCGAAAATCTCCATGACACATTTCAATTTTCTCGTAATATTCCAATTTGTTCCATTATGTCAATAAAAACGTTCAAAGTAATCGCCGAGAAAACTTACTGTCAATAAGAAAAGTCGAAGCCATCGATTGACTCATCGTATTCTTATAACAATTTCAATAATGTCATACTACATTTTTAGTGTTAAGTATTTATGGTACAATCATATGATAAAAACATGATTATTCCAATGTGAAAAAATCATGCAAATTTTCAATCATGTTGGTCTTTTATTTCTTCTAATAAAGAGAAAAGAAGTGAAAGTTATTTCAATCATATTTTTTAAATATATAAATTTTTAATCATATTTTCTGAACATTCTGAATATTTCAATTTTCAAAATTTTGCTAGAATAAAAAAATTAAGAATTCCTAAATATTTTCATAATATATTACACAGTTTAGATGTAAACATAAGTAATTAGGTATTTTTAAACTGTAAACTAGGAATCAATTGGTGGTGAAAAGTTCAAGCAGAGGTGCGTATTTGCTGCTGTTTGTTGTAATTTCAGTAACGATTTTTGTAACGCTACAGGTAAAAAGAATGTAGAATGAAGGGAGTTTTTATTCGACATTGCGTGATTAAGTACTGTCTGTCATAGACGGTGATGGATGGTCGCTGAGCCACGATAAAGGATTAGCTTGATTTTCACAGGTACAGGGTTCCGCACTCAACGGCATAGTCATTACTTTGTTAATTATCAACAGGCAACAGAGCTCATTGTTTACGACATTGTATAATTATGTCATAGCGTATATTTAAAAATATTATATTTTACTTGAAAATATGTTGTAAATTTAATTATGCGGTCGTTATTCATTGTTTTTATAGTTGTTCGCACAATTTAGATCACAAAAAGTTTTATAATATTAAAAAATTACTAACATTTAAAAAAAAAAGAAGGATATTAAGTAAAAAAATACCACAACTTTTAGTCACATTACATATTTCAGTACATAATTCTTGCCTGTACAATTTCAATGAATATAAATATCTACGTTCTTACAAATACACTATTATGATTAATTATACACATATATATTTATCCGTTAAACGTCATCGATTGTACACAATGTCAGTATCACAATCAGTATAAATTATTCATATTAATGATACGCGGTCCCTATACATTTAGATCTCTTCGTGTTATAATGGTTAAATGTGCGTGACTATTCACCCACAAACATTGATTGGTCGCATTGTCATACAGTTAGGTCGCTATTGCTAGTGAAACAAATGACCTCATAAGTAAAATACTAATGATTTGACTAAAATATGTTTAACCCAAATATATTTTGTCATAAAATTATTATATATATATATACAATTAAAAGTAATATTAAAACAAATATTATTATTATTGTAAAAATTACTTATATTATTTATAGAAATCTAATTTAAAATAATTTCTAATTTAAAATAGGTTTTATTTATAAGTTTTATTTATACATTTCTTAATTAAAAAAAATTAATTTTGTTAATGGAAATATTTTTACATGTTTTGTCTATAGATCTTTTCAGTTTCTTTTAATATTAAATATTAAAAAAAAATATATTTTATATTTTAGATATTATAAATTTTAATATATTCATCAATTTAAAATTTATAATTAATAAAGAATGAATTATTTACTTAATTCCTGTATATTAATTTGCAATAGAGTTTACGTTACTATTTATTCTCAAAATATATAATATGTAGGTAATTAATTATCAATAATTCTATATTTTTAATTAAAATTAGAAGTTGGTAAGACAAAATTATTCAAAATGCCCCGTAAAACACATTAATTTTTAATATAGTTCTATTCACTGTACAGTCATCCTCCTCCATCTAATTATTATTATCAAAACTCAATGCTTCGCAGCATCAACGTTACAGTTATGAGCAGAAGGTCACCGTTGTCAGTGAACCGAAACAAGTGACCGAGTAACTAGAACGAGACTCGACCCGATGCTGCCAGTTAAGGGTCGAGGAATCAGCGCGCGCGGTCGGCATGGATGAGCCATCCAAGTGGATCGTGGGAGCTCGTTGCGAGATTTAAATCAGAAATCTACGATGAGAGAGAAAGAGAGAAAGAGATGATACTCACCTATGATGGTGTGAACCCTCACGGACAGCTGAGTCCTGAGAATAATCGCGTTCTTCCGGCTGCAACAAAAAGAATAAACAATGCGACCGATTAGTATGCGTGTCGAAATGTTGATTGCGCGAGTTACATATTAATATGTAATTAAAGATACAGAGGCAGAGAAGATGAGAAAGGCCTATTGCCCTACTGAAACACGTTATTATTCATCCCGCGGATGGATACTAATTAGTTATGGCCGTAAATGAATCGCATTCAGTAATTACTTAATTAGGACTCGGGGCGTCCTTAATTCACTTGCACAGTGTGTAAATCCCAACAAATATGTTTTTATGGTATGCCATATGTACTCAAATTTAGATTTATAAATTCGCAATTATAATATAGTCTTTGTTCTGACATAACAACACAATAACCTGATAACGCAATTATTACATTTGTTTCTTGAGTGAACTTTCTTTGAATCGTTTTTGAATCACTAAGTAAATAATTAATGGCTTGTAATGTTATCCAGACGAAAAATTAACATAATTTCAACATAATTTCTCATCTTCTTTCTCTTGAAATATCCAAAATAGAAAAAAATTTTTTAAATATTTTTTCCAGAAAGTTATATAAACGATAATTGTATATTAACGCATTGTTTATTCAAGGATTCGATGTAAAAACTAATCAGCTCTATTTTTTTCTATAAAAAATAACTTTTCAAGTAAATTTAACGTGACAAATATTCCGTGTTATTTTTTTGTATGTATAAGAAATGGATAGATCCATGATTTATAAATTAATATTTTATCATAAATAAAATTGTCTGAGTATTAAAAAGCCATATTATGTTAATTATTTTTTAAGTAAAAAAAAACTAGAGAATGTTTCTTTTCTGATTGACAAATATGTATCAGAGAACGATAAATGATATAACATAAATAAAAATAGTATTATAACTGATTCTATTGAATCATAAATCTCTTTGGAAGGACTTGACATTGATGACAACAATATTGAGGTTAACATTAACAGTAAGAGTATTTACTACTTTTACTGTTTATTGAATAAAATTACATTTTAACAATGCTAAATTTTCGATTTTTATTTTTGAAGTAAAAAATTAACAGCTTTATTTAAGAAAAATACCTTTTTATAAAAACTACTACTCATTATTAATAAAATTTTTTTATTCAAAAATATATTAACAAAATGATCTTTACATATTTTAATCAGCGTAAAATATTTTGCATAATATATATATATATTTGTTAAAACAATTTTTTGTTAATACAGTAAAGGAGGATATTAAAATAAATTCGATTTTTACTCATAAAGATGTAAGTAAAAAAAATAGTTTTTTTTAGATTTTGATTTTCCACATAATAAAGTCAGCAAAAATTCATGACATTTCAGAAACACTTCGAAAATTGAGCAAAAACATTGCAATTTGAATAAATACACAATAATTGTGTTCAATTTTCAAGGTGTTTCTCAAATGCTACAAACTTTTTAATAACTTTATCATATCTATACAGGAAGTCAAAATGTATAAAATATATTATTCCTTTTATTTACACCTTTTTAAACAAAAATTTCTTTTTAATACTTCCTTTTAAAAAATTAAGCAGCTCGGTTTTTTCTAAAAATTAGCTTAAATTGATAACTTTATTAGGCAATGTGATTAAAAAGAAATTATGAAATAGAATTATAATTACAAACTTTTATGTGACACATAGTATCAACTATGCATAAATTCTGTCCTAATTGCCATACAACTAGACAAGCTAATTGGCTTTCGGATAGGAAACTTTTGGAGTGGATTATTCCATAAGCGTCCCAGCAGTTCCCCACGGAATAGTCAAGTAGCGTCGAACTCATCATATGACAACTGTAATGGAGTTCTCATGAGCGTACCAATTCGCAAAGGGAAACGTTCATCGATTTTGGTGTAAATGCTGCTTCACAACAACGTGCCTCGATACATAAATTGGGTTAGAGTGGCGCACTCGACTTCCCTGTGCATATCACCTCACCTTGAACGGCGCGAACTTTAAGGCCCTGCGAACCTTCCCACGCCACGTCGCTGAGAAACCGCGACGACCAGACAATGGCTTTCAGAAAAAGAAGGGGGGAAAAGAAGCGACGAAGAGTCGTCGGCATAGCGGCGATGGTGGCGATGGTGCGCGGAGGTAAAAAAAACTCGAGTATACTCTCGTTAATAATGTTTCCGCTCGTTAAATGAGGGAGTCAGAATGCGATTACACACCCTGAATTTCCCACGAATAATGGCGGACAGCAGTATGTTAGGCGACCCCTCTTAAATGCCAGCAAAGGGCATGAATATAGAGTGCAATAGGCCAAATTACAAAAAAACGGTATAGCAAATAATATTAAACGTTTTTAAAAAAAAATGGGAAAATGAATAATTAAATCTTTCAGAGAAATTCTTAAATAATACAATAAAAAAATGGGAAAATAAAAGATTTTTGGTAAAAGACATATTTAATCATAATTTTACAGATTCAAATTTAAACATGGTAAATAAAACAACCGAATATATATATAAATATAAATACAAAATCATAAGGTATTGTGTTACGAGTTATTACAAAAAGTAAAATAAAAAAATATATAAATAAAAGATAGATTAATTTAAAAAACTAATTTAACGAATACCGTAGCCAATTTATCTAATGGCTTCACTTAAATGTAATGGTATAATATAAAGTATAATATAATTGAAATGACATGGAATCTTTTAATTTTATCTAATTGAAAGTTTATGCATTTTTATAATATGATATATACATATAAAATCTTAAAATACATGTAGAGGGATTAACTTAAAAAGAATTTATGATAATGTTCTAGGTCTTTACGAAATTACATTATAGAAGCAAATAATAGTCATGTATGAGGATTCATAGAGAATATATAACAGTAGCCATATTCTTTGATAAAATACAATATATATATATATATATGTATGTATATATATATATATATATATGTATATATATATATATATATATATATATATATATATATATATATATCTGTTATAGGACAGCGACAGGAGTAGCGCTGGAAGTCCCGAACCGGCGACAGGTGGTGCACTTCACGAACACCAAATGATGATAGATGATATAAAGAATTCACGAAAGAGGCGACGGAGTCCGTCACCTGAAAATCTCCATCAAGCGAAACGCGCGGCAGTAGCACAAGCTCACTTAAACGGGACGAGTAAGTGTGAGAAATTTTCCTTTACAGAAACTTCGTTTGTACGTATGATCCCAATATCGATATTGTTTTCTTACTTTGTGCGTAGTGGCCGGTATGGTGACACTTCAAAATCTTCAGAATTTAGCGAATTTGCAAAATCTCCCACAAGTCGCGTCATTGGCCGCCGGTCTTCAGGGTATGACAGCGGGATTAACTAATAATCAGCTGATCAATACTCCGTTGAATTTAACCGTCAGCTCGTCAGGTAAGAAGCATAAAATCGAGTTTCTTAAGTGAATAGAAATTCGAACGATTGCAAGATCGGAGGATCAAGGATCAAGAATCAGATGATAAGAGTAATTTAACGATGAAATCGTTAATTTTCATTCCAAGGCGGAACGATACCAACAGCCTCGAGTACGACGGCAGCTCCTCATCTTTTGCCACCTAGCTCAGCTCCAATGGCAACATTACCTCAGCTATTATCTCAACCACAACCGGTCGCGATGCCTCAATTCATCCTAACGTCTGGTCAATTGGTTCAGGGCATTCAAGGAGCTCAGCTTCTTATCCCCACTTCGCAAGGTAAGTGACACTAACATTCTATAAATTTCAGCATTTCCCGAATATAAATGATTCCCTTCGTCACACATCTTATTAACATAATATTGACCACGATTGCTAACAAATAATCTGTGAAATTATAATCAAAATTTCAATCAGTCAAAATTCCATCGACAGTTGCCACGCATAAAATTATCACGCGTTCGCTGAACGGGAACGGGCGCTGTGTTGGCGCATAATGTTGTGCAATCAAGATGTGCCGATATATAATATAATATCGACTATCTCTGACCAGAGCTTGGACTAAGGCTGGCCCGTCGTCCATACTTAGTGGTCCTAGACTGCCTCGCCGAGCACAGGGCAAACTCTGCAACTAATTTCAATGTATAATTAACGTCTCACTACCCCTCTCCAACCTCACGAATCCCATCCCATCCTGCCTCCTTTCTCGAGTCTGTCCTTCCTCCCCTCATACTCCTAACCCTAGCACTCACTGGCTGGACATCGCAGCTTCGCGGATTCGGCCGCTATTATATCGATTGCGGTCCGCGCTAACTTCGTTTCTACCAAGTTAGGTTCCTATTCTAGCAATCGAGAGAGAAAGAGAGAGAAAGGGTAGATGAGAGAAGGAGAGAGAGAAAGGGTAGATGAGAGAAGGAGAGAGAGAGAAGGAGAGAGAGAGAGAGAGAGAGAGAGAAGGAGGGAGGGAGGGGAGGGAGGGGAGGAGAGAGAGAGAGAGAGAGAGAGAGAGAGAGAGCATGAGCAGAGCGGAGGCAGACGATGAGAGGCAGAACTTTGGGATTCCGCCTAAGTGGATTGAAGTTCGTGGATATGGACCGGCCGCGGTAGGATGACGAGTTACGTGGCGGCAAATAATGTTTGCACTGCTTTTCGACTCAATCGATGGTAACTGACTAACGCTCGATTGGTCTCTGATAGACATCGAGTGTCGGCGAGGATGAGTCGAGGAGTGCTCGAAAGTGCGGTCAATAGGTTGTCGTTCATAGAAATTATTGTCCGCAGGAATGTCCGCGGCTTTATTTAAAGTGATATCAGCCGTCCGAGATTTTATCGTGTGAACGATTAAGATCCAAAAAGCGACGAAGATTAAAATACACGGGAGGTCATGTACGCCTTGATTCGTTGAAAATGGAAATAACATCATTCGCGAATCGTTCTTTATATCAGATATAAATAAATCTCCGATATTCCTAAAAATGTAGAAGAGACTTCTTCTTTACTTTTAATAGATGATGACGCGTTAACGAAAAGCAAATATTATATTGCCATGCTTCGATGAATAAAATATTTTCAAATCATTACACTCTTATCAGAGGTAGTGATCAACAGTGAAAGTATTGACGACACATTATCGTTCGGTAACGTTTGAACTGCACATTAATCGGATTGTCGGTTGACCTTACCTCAGAATGTGAAACTTTTATGGCTGTTCGGAATACGGGATTTGCTTAGCTTAGCTGTAGGTGGCAACACGGGTACGTACTCATGATCAGTAATCATATTAAGCGCGTGTACAGGGTAATCAGATTAGCGGAGCTGGAGGTAATCCCGAAACTATTCTAAGTATGATTAGGCGTCCTTCTCGCAGCGCAGTCCAGTACCAGTACCTGTACCCACTATTAAGATGACGATAATAGTTTGCCAACTACGCTAGCCTGCGAGGTTACCTGCCCTATGGGTTGCCTAATAATCCTTCTATGAGACTCTGATAACTTTACTACCCATCCTGGATCAACGACGCGTGCACTATGTTCATAATAGAAATGAAGTATCTATTGATTTGAAATATGATCATATAACATTATCGAGAGCTACTGTAAAATCAATTATCTTTGTCATCTATCTTTGCCTCTATCTTGGAATAATTTTCTGTTAGAAAAACACATTCATTTTGAAAAATATTTCTCATTTCTTAGGTATCGCTACCCAAACCATTTTGACTATACCAGTCAGTCACGTTACGAACAATCAAATGGTGAATTTGGCGCTCAGTAATGGACAAGTAGTTTCTACGACTCTGGCGAATCTCCAATCTCTAGCTCAACCGCAAAATATGCTTAATACGCCTACGAGCAATGGTAAGTTCAATATTAATCTATTTATAAGATTTTCCTGTGCCATGTGTTCGATGTAACCGTTTAATATAATATCACTGCGCGTGCTCTTCGTCGAGATATTACTATGTCCCCTGATCCATCTTTACGCGCGTCACGATATAAATATAATTTTGCTTCTACGAAGCTACATAAAATATTTTAATATATTTTAACTATCTCGTTGATAGAAATTATTACAAAATCATCGTAAGATTAAATTATTATTTTTATTCTTATAAAATTTAACGAAATATATTTACATGTACATAGAATAAATGATCTTTGCATCTGCTAAATCTATCGCAATATCAAGTGTTGAATGTTTAATTCTTCAAGAACGAAATATTTTAGAGATGCGTTTTGTGTAATTGGAAGCTAGCAGTAATAAGCATTGTAGTTAATTTTTCCTTCTCTCACGTGAAGGAATTTTATCGAGTGATTTCAGAATATATAATTGGTAATAATGGAGATATAGAACTTTATCAAATATTCACGTAAAATCATTAATTATTTCATAGACAAATTAGAAATAGGAAACACATATAAGCATCACCCGCTAGAAATAAACAATCTTGAATCGATCTCATGAAAAAAACGATTCTTTTGCAACCGAGGTGCGTCCCATTTGATACTTGTAATGCTCTTGGAATCATTTCATCCTTGTTATTCATAAAATGTTAAACAAGAATAAATGATATAC
>Ga0157364_1003366_pt1 | contig 15468 bp, 9 predicted proteins | sample AttsexASBM2_FD_111476 | JGI IMG/M metagenome (GOLD analysis project Ga0157364, IMG submission 111476) | Fungus gardens microbial communities from leaf cutter ant in Ribeirão Preto, State of São Paulo, Brazil - Atta sexdens ASBM2 | ecosystem: Host-associated > Fungi > Mycelium > Unclassified ...
GAAAATCTTGATAATTATAATATTATATCTATTTCCTCAAACGTATTCTATTATTCTTAAAACGATACTAGCGTTTTCTTTTAAGATACACTGGGTAGCAGCCTCGCACCGCATCAGTAAACGCGACACTACACTGCACAACAGAGTGCACACCATGATGTATATTACATTATTACACTAAAACCCTGTTCCCACTTGACTTCCATTTTCAAATTTTAAATATCACACTGGCTCTACATTGTCGCTTTGATACGATGTAGCCAAATCTCACTTCGTGCATAAAATTTGCACTACACTGTAGTCACGGAAACACCGAATGAATTCGCTTACCAATAGCCAAGGGAACATGGATACACTGTCTGACTGTTGCACTAGTGAGTGATAATGCAGTCAAGAGAAAACGCTATAAGTTGCAATTAGTTAATAAAATCAAATAACAATCCATAATTTTTTTATAGCCACAAATTAGAGATACGACTGGAACTTTATATATGTAAAAAATAACGATTGTTAACATTCTCTCGAACGTCCAAATACAAATGACTTATTTTTCAAGCCTGGTTGCACCAATGTTACTTTGACTGTAAGTGAAACTTAAAATTCTCTCTGTCTCATTTTAAAGCGAAAAAGAAACAGAAAATTTTAGGTCTCATTTAAAATCAAAGTAACGTTGATGCAATTGGATCTTAGTGATAGATTGAATCATTTATTTCGTTTTTGTATATATTCCACAAGAATTATTAAACTTCAGCAGTTAACAACTAGCTCATATAACTTCGTTTATTTTTAAAAAATTTATGAGATATTTTATATTTTAATTTAAGATATTTCAACATATGAAATATCTCGTCACAAATATTTATTTCTTGGTGAATTTATTTTATTTTAAGGGAGGACAGAAGGTTTATGTGAATTAGAAGAAAAATTTGAAAATTTATTGTAGGAAAAGAAATAAATGGACACACTTCTAGATATGTTCATTTATTCCTTTTCCTACAATAAAGTTTAGATGATTTACTATTATATTTGATATGCAGAAAATTAATTTATAATACAAAATTTATTAAAAAGGAATTTCTGTTATTGAAGACAAGCCCGAAAATTTTCGATGCTTCGTGTTTTATCACAATTTTATGATTTCAATTTGCTATTTTCTGATCTTGAAATTTTTCTTAGCATACTCTGCTCTACAAATTAAATCCAAAATAAGTCATTAAAATAATTTATTATGAAATGGTAACAATATAAATAACATTAAAATTAGAGTGTAATATTGTTTCCGTTTGATAATAAATCTTTTTAATGCTTTACTTTAGATTTAATTTGTAGAACAAAGTATTCAGGAAGAGGAAAACTCAAAAAATAGCAGTTTGCTTCCTTATAAGTTAATTGTGGTAAAATACAAGGCATGCGAAATTTTTGGGTATGTCTTAAACAAATTATGTTTAATAACACAATAAATTTTATATTACAAATTAATTCTATACATTTCAAATATAGTAATAAGATAATATAAATAGAAGAAAATCATTCTTTATTCTTTTTCTTGAAATAAAATCACGAATTTCGCCTTCAATTTGACCATAAATATCTCTCGTCTGAATATTTTATACATAAAGTGATGAAAACAAAATCGATTGTAATATAAATAAAAATAATTCTAATTGCATTTTTTAAAAGTCTAGTTGCCCAGTTGCAGTTATGCGGGTTGTATGTCACACACTTATACAATTACAAATTTTCTTAAATATAGGAAATATAATAATTTTCTTAAATATAGGAAATATAATAATAATAATAATAATAATTCTTATATTCCTTATTTTTATAACTATAATACTTTTATACAAGGTGTTTGATAAGTAACGATAAAAATTCTTGCAGAGATAAAAAACCTGAGTCTAAACTGAATCTAAAAGTCCTCTACCATTTAACAAAATATCAATTACTAAAAATCACCAAATATTGATTTTCAATAATTTTTTACGCAAGTACTATCAACTTTACAGAAATTCAAGAGACAAAAATTGTTTATTTTCTTCTCATAGAGCTTCAAGAAATTTTTCAAAATTTTTTATCAACTTTTTAGTAGTGCATTTTCTTATTGGCAATTATTTTTCCAACGTGAGAAAAGCGGTGCTAAAAAAATTTTTACATATAAAATGAGCGAAAATGAAAATTGAATTATAGAAAATTATGGTTCCGTTTAAAAAAATTCGCCAAAAATATTACATAAAAAGCATTGTTTATAAAATAAATGTTATATACGTATATATTTATATGTATTTATAATATTATATTTTATTATATTTATTTTGTATGTATTATTACTATAAAAAACTGTGATATATAAAACATTTTCCTTCAAAATGCTTCATTTTCAATATATTTGAGGATTTTAATTCTTTCTCCAAATTTTATATATATAATTATATATATAATTTAAATATCTAACATTATTCTGCATTTCAGTATCGATTTATGTCCCGAAGAAGGAGGTGGCTCAATTGAACTTGTGCATAACGGCCGCGACATGGAAGTGACTGCAAGCAACGTATATGATTATGTACGGAAATATGCAGAAGTTCGTATGATCAAAGTTCAAGAAAAAGCTTTGCATTCTATGCGTGAGGGAGTTTTTGATGTCCTTCCTGAAGGGGCGCTTGATGGTTTAACGTCAGAAGACTTGAGACTCCTTCTGAATGGAGTCGGCGACATCAACGTATCGGTTCTAATATCGTATACATCATTTAACGATGAGTCTGGCGAATCGACGGAAAGATTAGTTAAATTTAAACGCTGGTTATGGTCCATCGTTGAAAAGATGTCGCACGTAGAAAGACAGGACTTGGTAAGAATTGTAACAAATTTTCTTACTCTTAATTAAAAGTTATGTGAACTTTTTGTGAGCTGACAATTCTATCTTGATTATTAATTAACACTTATAAAATATATACCTCTATCGCAGGTATATTTCTGGACTGGTTCTCCGGCGTTACCAGCAAGCGAAGACGGATTCCAACCGATGCCGACCGTGACAATTCGGCCGGCGGACGACGCGCATCTACCAACTGCAAACACATGTATCTCTCGATTATACGTTCCACTGTACAGTTCCCGTCATGTCTTGCGACATAAGCTACTTCTCGCTATTAAATCAAAGAACTTCGGATTTGTATAAACTCAATTCTGTGACTATTTGTATGTATACAAGTTTGAGTCACATTATTGATAATATGATGAAACCCGAAGTTGTAAGTTGTTATTTTTTTCTCCTCTAGAAACCATTTTTAACATTTATAAATTTATAAAGGTGTAATTACGGATTATGATTTTTTGTTCCTGAAAAAAATTTTTCTTCGTAAGTTTTACATCGTATAAAGTATCATACTTACCCTGCTCCTTCCATTTCGTCCTCGCTTCATTCTCATACACCTACTCATTCTCTTACTCATTCACTCACTCAGTAAACAAATAAAATTTTTAGAAACATACAGTGTGAAATTTTACTTGCCTATTTTAAATTTTAATTTATACATCTTTTTTTTACTTTATACATATTTTGTTCGAATTGATTTGATGACAGTCGATCATTTCTCTCATATATAATCTTAAGAAGAGGCATCCGATTGGATAGCCATTTATAGCGCTTGAAAATAGCCTCTAGGGCTGACATTCATAGTCGATTTTTATTTCAAGACCGTCTTAAGTAATGTCTTAAGATACTAATGCGGCCCTGTGATTGGTTCGTGATACCTCAAGATAGAACTTAAAACGGTTTTGAATATAAGAACTGACTATGAATACCGGCCTATGACCGGCAATTGACCGCTGTGATTGACAGTATCCAATCGAGACATGATCAATCGGGATCTTCCCTTCCTGACATGAAATAAAAAGATCATCAAACTCGAGGATGAAATATGGCATCAGAAAATACGGAAATTGCGGAAAGTAGGGACGATACGATTTTAGTGCCGTTGCGGGAAAAGTTGGAAATATATACCACATGATAACGCATATGGAATATACATGTATGCACGTTTTATTTTTAATACAGAAATTTCAATTTGTATAAAATTTTATTTTATTTGACTAAATAGTAATCAATATTTATTGAAAAACACATACATACATTCATGCATAGTATAAATTATTATTAAATTATCATTTTTTAATTTATCGACATAAAAAAACTTTGAAATTAAAAAAAATTAACGAGAAATTGAGCAACAACTTTTCTTCTCAAAATATATTCTATGCATGAAAATACACAAATATACAGAATTAAGGAAAATATTTATAGATGGAAAAATATTGATCAAATCCTCTAAGTTGACAGTTTTCTCCGACAGCGTTTGAATTTGTTCTTCTTTACAACACTTTTCTGAAGTCAGGAATCGAGTCCAACTTTTTCATGATTGGCCACTTAAATTTCTCCTTCTTTTTACTCCGTACCTAAAGACCCTCAAAGAGAGAGTGACAAAATGGCTCCGTTCAGAAGAACGTTTATTTTGCAACTGTTGGAAGTTTTCTTTACGCTGATTGGGTTATGCTTTTTAAATCAAGAGAAAGGAATAGTCCTATCTCAGTAGAGAATCATAAAAGGTTGCAAAATTATTGTGTCCTGCTGAACGCAACTATTGGCTACGACGGACTCAACTGATGAGTCCAATGAACGCAGCCATTGCATCACGTGAATTCACGTGAATTCCAATCAGGATGGGGGTCACGTGACAGTTTTCTCCAATCTCTTTTATTATGAAACTTTGATGCCGCATCCAATCAGAAGAAACACGTGTGATGCAGTTTGCCACTCTCTTCTTTTGAAGTTCTCTATCCGTGCTTCCTGAGTAGTCGCGGCCATAAATCGTGATGATAAGCGAGAAATAACACGTTAATTTTTGTTATATGCCATTTGTAAATAAAGAGAATTTGAAATAAACGAAATGATGAAATCAGTTTAAAATACTTATAAAAAATGGATTAAGCTATCCTTCCTTTTCTATCAGTAAATAGTTGTAAATGGCACGTGAAAGTGAAAATAGGCTATGCATGCACATTCGATTAAACAGTTCTCATGCCTTTTATCACTTTTTACTGTCAGGAGATTGGCATGCATGGTTTCACTTCGCGATTACAAAACTGTTGCCTTCGGCTGCGCAACGCAGCCTTAAGCCGGTTCTATATTGCAAGCCGATCGCAAGTTTGTTGCCATTTGAAGCTTGCATTTTGAAATCAACGCTTTATATTGACTGTCGCAACAAATTTGCGATCAACTTGCAACTAATGTTAAACTTTATGTCTATTCTTTATGTCTATTCTACAATAGGGTCGCAAGTTATAAGCCATAAGAAATTGGCCAATCAAGTTGAATATGAAAAAAATAATCGACTATGATCAATAAGTGCATAGCATGACCGTTTAATGAATGCTTAATAGTTGCTTCTGAATGCACCCGATTTTTTACAGCTTATAAGCCTATTCTTTTTGGCTGAACTTTTGTACCAGTTTATCTTTCTTCCTTTTCTCTCCAGGAGAAAAGAAAAGGAAGAAAGATGAACTAGTGCAAAAGTTCAGTTAAAAAGAATAGGGCTTATGACTTGCAACCCTATTGTAGAACAGGCATTAGAGAGCGTTTATATTGATTCGTAACCGTAATCTATAAAAATTAACCAATCACCTTCGAATATTCCCTTCTTAGGAAAGACTGCCGCAGACAAAATTTCTGTAATACTTTAAGATGTAAATTTAAGTCAATGAGTCAATCAGGAGACTGCTTTAAGACTATGTAATCGAAAATAGAAATAACAGTAAACTTATCCGTAAGACAAATTTCAACCGATTGAAATTTGTTTTATGGATAAGTTTACTATTCTATTTCCGTCAGATTACATACACTTAAAGCAGTATTCTGATTGACTTATCGATTTAAGTTTATGCCATGTGGCTGCACACTGGACGCGGAAACGCTTGCTGCGCGGCAAAATAAGACATGATAACCAATGAACATGTTAGGAACTGTAAGCTTATTGGCTGCCGTATCACATTTGCCGCGCGGCAAACGTTTCCGCGTCCAGTGTGCAGAAGCTATTAGGGTGTATCCACACAACTTGCATAACCGCATAAACATACAAAAAATTATCCAATCACATTTTTCTTATAAAGTCGCATGTAAAATGTAATTGAATAATTTTCTTTATGCACACATTTATACTATACATGTTTGTGTGGATATACCCTTGGGCCCTGCGTACAATGGAGGAAATATTAGAAATAGGAATAAATATTAAGATTTTAACCTACCAGAAACTGTGTATTCCGATGTAACTAATATCTGATAGATTGAAATCTTAATATTTATTCCTAATATTTATTCTGTTGTGTGCAGGTCCTTAGGGATTCATTGATTGGCTAATATTATTTTACCACTATAAGTAGAAAAGTTATTGGTTTCTGCATACTGAACCCGAAAACGCTTATCGCGCGGCAAAATTTGACGCGTAGCCAATAAGCTTATAGTTCCTAACATGTTCATTGGTTACCTGTGTCACATTTTGCCGCACGGCAAGTATTTCCGTATCTAATGTGCAGGAAACTATATTAGAACAGGGAACTATATTAGAGAGTGCACGTTAGTGAGCTACGTATCTAGCAGTATGCACGAGCGCATACTACTGAATATATGCTGTGTAACTCACTGACTGACGTGCACCCATCTAAAGGACGGTGCTAATTGAATTAAGGCCACCGCACGAACCAGTAAGCTCTATAACATAATGGAGCGAGTCATTGAGGAATGGGGGGGTATTTCAATTCCTAAACAAGGACACTCTAATCTCTAATGTAAAGTTGGTAGTTCTCTTTTTTAGGGATTCGCTGATCGACTAATGTCATTAACTGTTTTACTATCATAAGTAGAAAAAGAGTCAGACAGACCAATATATGTTTGTCTTTATTTTCTTCGTCGAGCCACGCAATTTTTTATATTCTCTTGTAATTTTGTATAGGAAAGGCTCGCTCCAATATATTATAGAGCAGTGGGTGATTCTTAGCATTGCTCGGTAATGTCTGCTTCATTGAACATTATAGAAAAATTTTCAGAACTTGTCGATTCATTTTTTTTATCAGGAATAACGCTACATAATTAATGAGCGCTATTTAAGAAACATCTCATATATGTATATATAAACGCATATATACAGGACATTTGGTACGTTTTGATAAAACGTTTGTGTATAGATAGAGCGGATTAAACTTAAATGAAAAGTTTTTGTATCATTTTGCAATTTTCGCAATTTGTTTTTCCACTGAACAAAATATCTAAAATCGATACATAAAACACCTTTAAAATACTTTTAAATCCTTTAAAAAACATTTTTAAGATATTTCATGAAAAATTTTGAAAGATATCTTAAAGTTATTTTATTCGCTTATTTATTATTTGAACCTCTATGGAACATCTCACCACGCGAAAATAAAAAAAAGGAGTAGCTGCTCAAAATTACGAGCTGTTTATAAACTTTGGAAACCCTCAAGGAAAAATTTTTGAGCACATTTCGATTAGCAGGAATTTCGATTCAAAGGGACGTCTATTAAATCCCTCCACACCTTAAAATTAACAATAGGAAATCGCTCGATGTTTGAGTTGCAATCCCTTAGTAAATAAATCACACTACAAAAAGATACATCACGCAAGAAAAAAATTATGTCTAAAAATAGATAAATAAATCATTTCACGACAGAAAATTCGCTGCAAATTTAGTTCTTGGAATACGCATAATTCAATTTTTGAACTGTAATCCCTTAGCAAGACAACCACCCCCTATTCTTGACACTCAAGAAGTGTTTGATCAAAATTTCAGTTTCAATTTTGGTATAAAATCAGGGTTTGATTTTAGTATGTATATATGTATATATATATATATATACAGATGGTAGTGAGAGTCACATAATTTCTTTCGTGAACCTGTAAAAACAGACTAGGTAATGAGAAACTAGGTAGAAAAGTCCTGTATCATTGCCTGTAACTGTAACTATTGTCACTTGTAGTAAACAATTTCCCGCGCGTCTAGCTACACTGTTAGAAATGTAAACACGAGCTTCTTTTACATGTAAATGAAGATCGATTATGAATGAAATTAAATGTAATGAATGATTTAACTGAAAATTAAATTAGTAATTACTTAAATGTTAAACAGTAATTACTTAAATGAAATGAACGTGTACATTAAATTTCATAAATTTTCATTAAAAATACATTAAATTTAATATAATGCCATGAAATTCAAATTGTGTAATTTAAAAGTTAATAAAATTCAAAAACATTTCTAACAGTGTATGATGAATGAGTGTGCAGTTTAGCGGTACAGCTGGACATTTACTTATTTAGCAAACTTTAGAAATTAATCTCGTTGATTATTGCGAAAATTCCAAAATGATACAAGACTTTCAACTTAATTTAGTCCACTCTATCTGCCAGTGAGAAATTATGCGGTCATTACCGGACACCCTATATATACAAGATGTCCCATTTTTAATAATACATTAAGAAAATATGATAGATACAGAAAATTCTTTGAAACAAAAATTGTATGGAAGATACATAAGAAGGTATTATTGATTGACCTTGACGTTGTTAAAGTCAGGTCAAGATCACTTTGAATTTTTTAAAGATCACTTTGAATTTTTCATTACACATTCTTATCTTAAAAGCTCTCTTTTCAAAATACTATAATATAAAAATTCTTTTTCATTAAGAACTTTTCGAATTATAGGGCTTAAAAATTACAGTACGTGTTAATATTAGGGAGTTTATGCAATACTGTTTATCCAAATACGGTGAATGCTAAGATCGGATTATCTTCTCACAACTACTTAAGAAAAGGATAATTGATTTTTCACCATATCTGGATTCACGTTATTGCAAAAATTTCCTATTAACCAAGATATTTCCATCGACTGTTGTTTAAAATCACGATCTAACATTTGTCAAGATCGAGATTATTGGACATTGTTCCTCTTATTTTCATTTTTACAGTAAAAACGCCATTACTGTTAGTACTGTTACTAACGCTGGTAGTAACTTTCAAGTTTTATAACTCGAAAAGTTTTATTATATTTATTATAATATTTTAAATATTTTATTATATTTTATTATAATATTTTAAAAATCTCTTAAGGTAAGCTACGAAAATATGTAATGAAAAATAGGGATTTTACTTAAAAAATTTCATACAACATTTGTTTGAAACTTTTTTTTTTCCGTATATACTATAATTTACGAGAAATCTTAATGCATTATTTAAAATGGGATACCCTGTATGTAGTGTTCCATTTAAAGATTTGGATGCAAATACCTTTTAAACTATTTGTTATTCTAAAAAATGTTTCAAGTGGACTTTCAACTTACTTTGTTTCGAAGGATATATCTTTTGATGATTACAGATCCTCTCTAGATAAATATGTCTCTAAAATTTTAAGAGTAATCTTCATTTTTTAAATGAAAATATAGTTTTTTTTTACATAATATGATTCCTTTAATTATTCTTCATATAAAAATATTAAGATAGAGATACCAAAAAAATCAATAGTTTACGAAATAATTTTATTCTGGCACATATGTTATTAATACGAAATTAAATATTTCGTAAACTATTAATTTTTTGATAATCATATCATAATATTTTTATGAACAGAATAATTATATAAATTAATTGGTGTAAAAAAAAACATATAGTTGCTGATTTAAAAAATTATTCATTTTGACTACATATTTTTTTAAAAAGCAACTATGTATTTCTTTACACCAATTGATTCTCGTTATTCTGTTCAAGACTATAATGATATATCTCAAAAATATATCGTTTCCAGCCGCTTAATTACCGGATGCCATCGTATCATAGTAGATCATTGACGCAATTGGAAAAGCCGAGTATCTATTGTCGATCGGCATCTTTCCCCGCGAAAACCGATATCGTGACGCGCAATGTGGGGGATGTTAACCGGCGAGAAAAACCAATCCGTACCGAGATATCCCGACGTCACGTAATAAAATACACAGTAAAAAGATTGATCCACATAATCCTGAGCAAATCATCAATCCACTAAGTGAGCAAGTTCCAACGATCCGAAATCCTATATGAATTCCAAGTAATGAGAAAAGGGGTAACGCATACTTCGCCCCCGCTAAGTGTTCTCAGCAGCAAAAGATCCCTTTAAATGTTTGCAGCGATCTGACACAGGGGATTCTCTGTCTCCTCTGAGCGTTCTCAGCAGTCGGCGAATCATTTACATACTCCCAGACGACTGATGCATTGTCTCAGGATGGAGCGTTTTCGACACATATTTATGTGTATCGCGCCCATTTCCGCGATTCACGATATCTGCGTTCAGCAATTTGCCAAGACTTGATCGGTACTTGCATTACCAAGACAATTCATCTGCGTCCGAATACAAAACAACGTGCTTACTTGTCAAATATGTTCCACGAATCAGTATGATGTATAATTCTGAGCTCGATTTTTGAGAACTATACATTTCAGCATAGAAAAAACAGGCAATTGCCGTTTAAATCCCCGCGAGTACAAGCTTTGTAAAATCATCGAATATTCTGCAATTATATTTGTGTTATTTTCTCATTTACATTTTTTCGTGCATTATCTAATCTTCGTGTGTCTATTTCAAATAAATGTATGACTTATTACTTGCATAATTCAATGTTTCTTCAATTCTCTTTTTATCGTCTACTTTTTTCGCTTCCGAACCGAATATTATTTTCTTTTCCTGTTATACTGATTAGTTCGCGCAGCAGAAGTCACATTGTTTTAGTATTAAGATACGATTATAAAAAAATTAATTAATAATTTACGAGATATTTAATATTTTATATCAATACGTGCCAGAATAAAATATCTTGTACTGACTTTTTGATTTATACCTTATATATATTTATACCTTAATATTTTTTTATGCAAAATAATTAAAGGAATCATATATTATATAAAAAAATGATACAATTTCATTAAAAAAATAAAGATCACTTTAAAATCTTGGAGGCACATTCACTTAAAAATTTATGATTTTCAAATTTTCTTTCAAAGTGTCCTCTTTGAAAGTTTCTCTTAAGAACAGATAGAATAAAGAGTACTGCATTATAAGATTTTTAACCTACGATTTTCAGTAAAATGATTTTTGAAAAAGAGTTACCTAAAAGGGTTTCATAATAGATATAAAACTGCTGTTCGATATATCAATACAAAAATTTATACTATATATTATATCAGTATAGGTGTATATCGTAACATGCTAAATGAACTTTTTTTTGACAGTTTTTGATTAGTCTATGTATAAATTAAGTTAGGAATACTTTCTTGGGCTGTAATCGGGAAATGCGCTATCAGTGCTATTGTGTCATTCTTTATCGTTCATTGGACCTGAATAAAACGATACAATAGCATGATAACGCGCTCCTCGAACATAGTAACAATTCCCTTAGAAATTAATATTACTAGAATATTACCACAATATTGTAGAAATATTTCTGCAATGGATTTTTGCGGATATTTAATATTGCAGCAATAATTATGCAATATTAATTATTACGTAATATTAATGCAATATTAATGTAATATTACATGCTGTATGAGAAGTTATATTGAAACATTTTTGGAATAACGTATAGTTTGAGAGTATAGTAATTCGAAGTTTCAAATGGAACACTGTAAGTATGTTCGCATGTTCCAGCATGCTCCAATGTGCTCTGTAGCTTCTACTCACTTCAACGAGCGCGTTTGAGTGAGTAAATGCTATGATAGGAGTATTTTAGAGCATGTTAGAGCAGGCGAATAAACCTTATGTATGCGCGCGCGCGTGTATGTATTATGTGTATCCGATAATGAGCATATCAATTCTCATGAGCAGATAAAGTGGATTAATCGAAAAGCTTTGTACTATTTATTTGCGCAATAGGTAATGAGATATTAATTTCTAAAGACCGTCGAATAGCACAGTCTACCAAGCGCGCGATGAGCCCATTGTCGTAGATTGCTAAGCGCGCATTGTCGTAGATTGCTAAGCGCGCAGGAAGTTATTTACTATAAGCGGTATTGGCAACGCATAAGCGGTGAAAGAAAATGCTTGCAAATGCTTTTGGCGATAGACTGCGGTCGGGCGGTTACGCACATACGTGGCGATCTTTTGAAATTAATATCTCTAGAACTTTTCGACTAAATTTAGTTCGTTCTACCTGCTCACGAGAAGTGATCCGGTCATTACTGGACACAGTGTACTTACATATATGTATGTAAGTATGTACATATCTAATTTTAAAAACCAGTTTACATATAAATCAGATTATAAAATGAGATTTGATACTAAAAAATGATGAATATTGACAAAATTTATCATTAATATCTATTTCAGAAAGAGGCTGGAAAATGATTAAAATTTAAAATGTCGATAATTTGAACGATGCTTGGCACTGAACGTCGATAAATATTAATCTTCGTTTATGTTGCCAAATACATTTGATCAAATCTATCGTTTAAATTATCTAAATACTAAAAAACAATGGAAAAAATAATTTAGGAATGTTAAACTGCCTATCCTGTTGTATTATTATTTCTCTTTAATTATTTATTAATATTAAAAATCACTTTTCTAATGTAAAATAATGTCAATTCTATCACATTAGCGCTGCTTAGTCTCGGCATGCACTCGTATATTTTCATATGTGTTACTCTCTATCTAGAATAACAACAAACATATCTTCAAAATGATTTGTCATTTTTTGAAAAAGAGGGAAAGCTTCAATTTACGATTTTAAATATATTTCCTAAACGGTAAACTGAAATAGTAAAAAATAATCCATTATCTTTAGTTTACTTAAAAAAATGTGTCTAATGCTAATATATATTTTTATATATAATAAATCTCATTATTTATAAATTTCTAAAAATCGTAAAGTTATATACAATAATTATAATATCCATTATTTACTTGACAAAGTATCGATAGAAACTTATGTACAATGGTTACCTATTGACCATTTCCTGAATTATTTTGGGATAATTTTGCTGCCGACTGACTCAATTGCGCCAATGTTTCTGGAGTTGCGTGTGCTTTTAAGATTGAATTTTCTGCTTCCAATTGATTGATACGATCCATAAGCTCAGCTATTTTCTCTTTTAATACCTCGACTTCTTCCCGTACCGCGAACATTAAATGACTTTTAACTAAATCCTAGAAAAGATTATAATACAGTTTATCATCCATTAAAGTAATGAGCAGTAAATGTCTCTATTATAGCAATTTCTTACCATAGCCTGCTCGATCTTGTTATCAATCGCCACTGCACTTGTCCCCGGCATACTGCAATGTACATATGTAATGTTCATATAAATTTATTCAATTAAAAAACATACAATAAAAAAAGTTAGATGATGAAAATAGCAGTAGAAAATGATATAGATTTGTTATATATTATAATCAAATATGATTTATTCATTTATTTAAATAGATTAATTTCTTTGCAATTATTATATCTCTATCTTTAGTACCTCTCGTTATCTTCGAGAGTACGGTGCTCGTCGCTGCCCTGCGTAACCTCGGCTAATGATTCGAGAAGAGTCGCATCGGCCGATTGAATGGTAGTAGTATTAGCAACGATACCAGAGATGGATTCTTGTTCTGGGTCGGATTGATGAAACGTCATGTTTCCCTGCTGTTGCAGGCCGCCGACAGCACTCTGACAACCGGCCGTCATTTGTGTGATCTGCACCGGGGCATTACCATTAGTCGTTTGCGGCTGCAACTGCTGCGTTGAGGGTGCAATCGCTTGTGACTGCTGTGGCGCCCCAGCCGTCTTGTGAATACTTTGCATACTTTGTATCCCTTGTATGGCAGTCATTGGCTCGGAGATTTGTGTCATTTGTGGCTGCTGCGTCGCCAAAGGCTGCTGGCAAGGAGCCGCTTCTGACTGTTGATGCTGCGTGACGAGAATGTTTGGAGCCTGAGAGGTCGGAGCTGATGTTTGTTGCACCGTCGACTGACAGACATTCTGGACTGGTAAGGATTGATTCTGCGTGCTCACCGTTACATAAGCTTCTTCCTTGGAGTGAGGTATACTTGGCTGGGGAGTTACTGTGCTATTGCTAGTGATAATGGGGATAGATCCTTGAGGCATACTCTGAGGAGGTTGCCCCAAGTTGTTGGGATGAGTAGCCTGCAAATTGGAAGGCAACGTAGAACCTTGGGTATTCTGCTGATGTTGCTGTTGCTGTTGTTGCTGCTGTGTAGCTATTGGCTGAGTCTGAGTTTGAAAATATTGCGGAATTTGCTGCTGCGCTTTAGCCTGGGTCTGTGTAGGATTATGCTGTACATTAGGAGATATTGAATTATTCACCGCATAGCTCGCGCTCGATGCCGATTGCGTGGGATTATTTGACACAGTGATCGACGAGTGCACTGTATCTGGTCCATTAGCATCAATATTAATCCCTTTATCATCAGTCACTGTCACTACAGATTGTTTCGCAGTCTCTGGTATAACAATCCCACTGTCGGTCACGCCATATGATATGCACACCTCGTTTGGATCAGATACTTTTGGTGTGCCGATGGCCATCGGTTGATTAACGGATGTATGGTCGAGATAATCCATACAGGTCCACCGTCCTCTTTTGAAGGGTTCCGTGCTCTCAATCTTCACCACTTTGAACCTCTCGTTTCTACCATGCGAGTGAACCTCGCGCAGATCTGCGTCTTGCTTGTCAGTGACAGACGTAATGTCCAGGGTATTAATATTGCTATCGTTAACTGAATTACTAATATTGCCGCCCTCGGACGGCACGATGGCCAGGCCGTACTGCGAGCTGGTAGGGATCACCGGGGCTGTACTGAGAGCGGCGTTGCTCGTGTTGAAGAACACATCCTCTTTCGAGAAGGTGTCCTCGGAGTAGCTTGGTGTCTCGATGTCGAGATCGGTGATGCGTGAGTGTTCAACGGAATTGTCTTCGGTATGCGACTCGTCCAGGTCGTCGTTGGAATCTTCGCCGGCATCATTGCTCATGCGACAGCCTACGGTAACGCTAGTTATCTGGAACGACGACGTTTTCTTCCGATTGCCACTCGGGGCTTGTACACCGCTGCTCGGTACAACAACCGGCTGATGATGCCTGTCTATCTCGCCGAGACGTATCGTCTCCGTGGTCGTGCGATGCACGGGATTCGACACTTTCCTGCTACCATCTGACAGCCTGTGCGATTTTCTCTGCACATTGTCTGCCATTATTATGACAACTTAACGTACGAGAGACACGATTGTTGCATCCGTCCTCTCGCATGTTAGAATCAACATTGTAGTGCACTTTTCCAGATATTTCTCTTTCCTTTTCTCTCTCTCTTTCTCTTTCTCTCCTCCCCCTCTCTCCCTACCGCTCTCTCTCTCTCTCTCTCTCTCTCTCTCTC
>Ga0157364_1003368_pt1 | contig 15466 bp, 22 predicted proteins | sample AttsexASBM2_FD_111476 | JGI IMG/M metagenome (GOLD analysis project Ga0157364, IMG submission 111476) | Fungus gardens microbial communities from leaf cutter ant in Ribeirão Preto, State of São Paulo, Brazil - Atta sexdens ASBM2 | ecosystem: Host-associated > Fungi > Mycelium > Unclassified ...
ACCAGGACAGACTAGTATATATAGTGGTAGATAGAGTAGGAGCTCCTTATCGAGTTCTCTTGTATCAACCCGGTATAAGGTTTATTCACTTGTCCAACTCTAAGGGCTTGTGTCTACAACACTTGTGATCTGTCTATATAGAAAAATAGCAGCAGTTTTTAAAACACTACTTAGAGTAGAACAGTCTTCTTAGACCAAAATTATTAGTATTAGTAGCAGTAGAAAGTAGTCAGTAGAACAGTATAGGCAGAACAAGAAGAGGGCCTGCTATCACATATAGAGATTTCATTATTCAAGTATGAATTGGAAGGCGAGACCAGCATAGGTTCTGCACTTTCTCTATACACAGAATCTTCTTCCACACTACCACTACCATCACCATCACCAATCAACTCTCTCTCCTTATCACAATATAAGTCAATCCAACTACCTATTATGGTAACCACTAGTCACAAAGACCAATAATTACACAAGTCAGTAAATTTCTCAGTAGGATATCAAGTGGGGATTATAAGAGAATTCAACAAGGAATCCCCACTGTATTACTACTCTATTTATATAAATTACACATGGTCCATGCTACCAATAATTAAACCTGTCCTTATGTCCATGCTTCATTCTCATATTCACCTCATGTCTTACTCAAGGCTACTATGTTGTATCTATGTGCCCTGACATTATCTTTTAGATTCTTTCACTATGTTCTAGGCCTATGATGTCACATCATGTGACATGTCATGTGACTGCAGTATCATATGCCTCTTCATCATCCAAAGTCAAAAAAGAAAAAGAAATAAAATTAATATAAAATCAGAAATATTAGATAAAAGAAAAATTGTTAGTGTCCAAAGTGTTCCATAACACTACCCTGCTATTATAAGGCAGCTTCAAGAACAAATCATGGCACTAATGTTATAAGTTGGTGGAGGAGCAGAAAGAGCAGTAGTGAGCACCAAGGTGGTAAGGCCACAAGTGTTCAATAGGACCCCATCAAAGGTCTCAGGTTTTGTGACAGTATACAGGCTATATATAAGAATGAAAATGAGAGAGGCAGCAGTGGAAGAACAGATTCAATAGGTATTGTCATATGTGTGGGGAGGATCAGTAGATGTATGGAAGAAGAATGTATTAGAGGATTTAGAAATAGGAATATTAGAATACAAGACTGTAGGAGAATTTTTGACAAATATCAGGAAAGAGTTTAGCCTAGAAGAGATGAAGAAGCCACAAAGGTAGCAGAATTAAGGAGATTAGAGTAGAAAAGAAAGACAATAGAGGAGTTTGTACAGAAATTTAAGAGAGCAATGTTATAATCAACACCTCCTGGATGTAGCATGAATATAGGCAAATAGTAATGACAACATGATTGGCTGTGCCACATGTCACTCAGTCAGCACCTCATGTAGTAGGTGTACTGTCCTTGCTTCATCCTCATGTTCTATAACTCGTTCTCCTCATGTACTCCAGACACTTGCCTCATGGACTATCTATATATATAGCATAGATACTACTCTGTATTCCTTACACTTTACCAATTGAACTCTATCCCTATTCTTCCTCAAGTCTTTGCCTAAGTTGCAACCTGAACCAAGCCTAAGGTCGTAACATTTGGTAAAGTGTCACCAGGCTCACCTTGCAAGAAAGGTGCAGTGAAGAAACACAGAACAGCCAAAATGGCAGGACAAAGTAAAGATGCTATTGAAGCATTGGAAGAAATACTTGGATCACTAAGGATCACTGAAAACAACATGTCAAACAGAAGCACCAAACCAGCAACACCAGAGACAGACAGAATGTTGACAGCACCAGCACCAGCAGTATACAATGAGAGTGTACCAACAGAAACTATAGTCTCAGACCTAGGATGATTTGATGGAGACAGAACAAAATTTGAAGACTGGTGGAGGGGAATCCATTTATTCCTCAAGAGCAACAGAGTAGTTGTGGCCAATGAAAGGATTATAACAGTGTTAGCCTGACTTAGAGGGGGCATAGCAGGAATTTACACACAGAAAAAGATTGATCAATTAGAAGACACAGATGACACCCAGAGTTGGGAAGAGTTTGTCAAAGAGATCAAAACAGCATTTAGCAACAAGAGCAAAGCAGCAGATGCCAAATGGAAGATAGAAACATTCAAACAAGGCAGGAAACATATTGTGGACTTTATGATCAAATTTAAAGCATTAGCTATGAAGGCAGAAACAGACAATCTACATGTGATATTCTTATTAAAGAAGAACGTACAAACAGAAATCATCAAGACCATATTGGGATACCCACTAATGGCAGCACCTGATACACTCAAGGAGTGGAAGATGGCAATCACTGTAGTAGGACAAGGATACAAATCTATGGAGAGTCGACATGACTATAAAACAAGTACAAGAACTACATTTGGAGGAAGAGGAGCACCTATGGACATAGGAAAATCCAGAAACAATTTTGACAAGAATGGAAAACCAAGATACTTCAACTGCAATTTATATAGACATTTGGCCAAAGAATGCAGAAGGCCCAAAAAAGAAAGAGAGACAAAGAAATGCTATAAATGTGACAAACAAGGACACCTAGTCAAGGATTGTAAATCCAAACAGCTGATGAAAAATAGGAGAATTAAAGAAGATGATTCAGAAGATGAGAAAGAGAAGGGTTTTGTCGAAGGTTTGGAGTAGGCACAATACGACGAACCTTTGTACATAATAAATCCCAAAATTGATATATCATTCCAAACTGAAGGAATAACAAGGAAAGGGAATTAAAAATGCAAATTAACATCAAAACCAAGAATAGAAAAGAATTACGGCTACAGGTACTGGTAGACTCTGGATGTACCCATACAGAAATTGATGAACAATTGGTCAAAGAAGAAAGAATCAAGATGGAACTAATGGATAGATCCTTCAAAGTTTTCAATGTAAATGAAACAAAAAATAGAGAAGTCACCAGATTTGCGCCACTGGAAGTAGAAATCAATGGACACAAGGAATGAATCAATGCAGCAGTTACAGATCTAAATGGCATAGACATGTTCTTAGGATATGACTGGTTGGTAAAACACAACCCAGAAGTAAATTGGAATAAAGAAACTATAAAATTCACAAGATGCCCAAGAACTTGCAAGATGAACCACCAGGACATATTGTTTACATCAAATAGGAGGACACAAACAACAGAAAAGGACAAGGAACAACAGGAAATAGGAAAGAAACCAGATCCAATAAATCTAGAAGACCTTCCAGACTACATTTGTCCTTTCACCCATCTATTCAACAAAAAGAAATTTGAGAAACTACTGGATAGAAGAGAATAGGATCATAAAATCAATCTAACAGAGGACACACCCAAGGAACTTAATGCAAAGGCTTATGCAATGACAATAAAAGAAGATGAAGCATTAAACCAATGGTTGGATAAACAGTTAAAGGCAGGATTAATCAAGGAATCAAAGTCAAGATATGTAGCTCCTTGCTTTTATATTCCAAAGAAGGACAGATCTTTGTGATTGGTTCAAGACTATAAGAAACTAAATCAAGTCACTATCAAGGACAAGATACCACTACCATTAATAGGAGAAGTCATTGACAAGTTGAAAGAAGCCAAATATTTCAACAAGTTAGATTTAATCTGGGGATACAACAACATCAGGATAAAAGAAGGGGATAAATGGAAAGCAGCCTTTCTAATGAACAAAGGATTATTTGAACCTCAAGTGATGTACTTTGGATTGTGCAATTCCCCAGGAACATTTCAACAGATGATGAACAGCATATTCCAAGAATTGCTCCATGAAGGAGTATTGGCCAACTATATGGACAATTTTGTAATACCAGCAAAGGACATGAAGGAACTTGAAGAAAGAACAATTCAATTCCTCAAAAATCACAAAAAGACATAATTTATGTTTCAAACGATCCAAATGTGACTTTAACATGGAGGAAATACCAATACTAGGAGTCATTGTTGGGAAAGGTCAAGTTCAGATGGAAACCGACAAGGTCAAAGCAGTCAGGAAATGGAAAATACCCACCAAGACAAAAGAAGTAGAAAGCTTTCTGGGATTTGCTAATTTCTACAGACAGTTCATAAAGAATTTTAGTCATATGGCAAGACCTCTCAATGAACTCAAAGGGAAAAAAGAGTGGAAATGGGAAGAAGAACAACAGAAGGCTTTTGATAAGTTAAAGGACAAAAGAACAAGTCAACCAGTTCTCGCTCTTCCAAAGAGAGAAGGAAAATTCCAAGTAGAAACTGATGCATCAGGATATGCCATTGGAGGAGTTCTTTCGCAAGAACAAGACGGCAAATGGAAACCTATTGTATTTCTATTAAGAACAATGCAACCAGTGGAACGAAATTATGAGATCTATGACAAAGAATTATTGGCAATGGTGGAATCCATCACAAAATAGAGATAATATCTACTAAATGTCACAGAAACATTCAAAGTCTGGATGGATCATGAAAATCTCAAGTACTTTAGGGAACCACATAAACTCAATAGAAGACAAGCAAGGTGGTATCTGAAACTGCAAGACTACAATTTCATATTATAACATATTCCAGGAAAAACAAACACGAAAGCAGATATCTTGTCAAGAAAAGATCACATCAACACCATAAATGACAATAAAGACATACAAATGCTAAAAGATGAAATGTGGACTAGAAGACAAATATCAGCCAAAGTGAAGATGATATGAAGAAACCAAGTAGTAGAGGAAACCATTATATTGGAAGAAATCAGGAAGAACAAGACAAAAGAACAAGAAGTGTGTAAAGAACTGGAGAAGGAAGATGGCCAATCATTTGAAGAAGATGGGATAGTCTATGTAGATGGAAGAATCTACATACTAAATAACCAGAAAATCAGGGAAAGAATACTCCAGGAAAACCATGAACCAGTGAATATAGGACATCTAGGACAACAAATGATGATGAAATTGATAAAACAGAACTACTGGTGGCCAGAGATCAAAACAGATGTCAAGAAATATATTCAAGGATGTTTTAAGTGCCAACAGAACAAGATTAACATATGAAGAAGACAGGAGAATTACATCCTCTGAAGATACCAAAAGAACCATGGAAGAAAATCAGTATCAATATCATTGGACCATTATCAAAGTCAAACAGAAAGGATGCCATCGTGATCATTGTTGATCGATTCACAAAGATGATTCATCTTAAAGCAACAACAACAAATGTTTCATCTGAAGAAATTGCAAAAATATATTGGGACAAAATATGGAAATTACATGAAGTACCAAGAACTATTCTCAGTAATAGAGGACCTCAATTCACATCCAGATTTATGGAAGATCTCATGAAGGCATTAGAAACCAGAAGAATGTTATCAATAGCATATTATTCTCAAACAGATGGACAAACAGAATGAATCAATCAAGAAATTGGCATATTCCTATGATATTACATGAACTATCAACAGGACAACTGGACAGAATAGTTAGTAGCAGTGGAATTCCAATACAATGATAAAAAACATGCGGCCACAGGATAAACTCCATTTGAACTTAATTTCAGATGACACCCATAGAAAGGAGATATTACTGTGCAAACAGAATTTCCAAAGCTTGAAGAATTCTTGATTGGCTTACAAAGAAGTTGAGAAGAAGTAACCAAAGCTATAAAAGGAGCTCAAGAAACGATGAAGAAGCAGTTTGATAAAAAGAGAAGAAACCCACAAGGACTGTAAGAAGGAGAAAATGTATGGTTGAAAGCCAAGAACATTCATTCAAACAGACCCTCAAAGAAGTTGGACCAGAAAAGATATGGACCTTTTAAAATTCTAAAGGCAATTGGACAAGGAGCATTTCAACTAAAACTTCTAGAAAGATGGATGATATACAATGTGTTCAATGAAGACCTGCTAACACAATGTCGAGAACCATATTACAAAGGACAACATATGAAACTGGCACCACCTCCAGACATATCAATGAAAAAGAAGAGTACGAAGTGGAAGAAATTAGAAAGCATTGAAAGAAGGAATGGGGAACTCAATTCCTGGTATACTGGAAAGGATATGGAGATGAACATGATCAATGGATAGTAGAATCAGAGTTGTCTCATGCAAAAGGCATGATAGAAGACTATTGGGCAAGAATTTCGAGTCGAAATCTATAAAAGGGGGGGTAAAACTCCATTTTGATAATTCAACACCCAACCATCAAATGATATGTCTTACTCGACCACCAACTACTTGACTGCACCCACCTCTCTGAACCTATATGTATCAAGGAAACTCAACAACATGGAAGAAGCAAGAATGATGAAGGAAGAAAGGAACGATTAAACAAAGATGTATCATAAGATATTGAAAGGATTGGAAGCAATGATAGATGTGCAGAAACAAGTGAGGGACATGATGAAGATAGCAGTGAAAACAAATACAACAATTACAGAGATGGAGGATACAATTTTAAAGGCCAGTACCAATAACCGGGTTATCAACGCAACAAACATTACAGGGGTATCCAAAGACCTTCGATACTTAATTCAAAGTGACATGGAAAACTGGATATTTCAGATTCAATGGATGCTAGCCAATGAGTTGGATACATATAAGAGAAAGGGGAATGTTTATGTGGAGAACAATATTAAAGAAATTCAAGAATTATCTAAAGAAGAAGAAAGCAAGAAGGAAAGAGGACATATAAAAGAAGAAGAGGTTATATTGGTTAAACCATATGAGGTGTCCAAATCCAGTTCATTGATGACATTGACAATGAGTTTTATAACAGATGAAGTCAAAAACCTCCTAAAGTATATGAAGTTTGTACGGAGTCCAATGCAAATCCAATTATTCCAACCACCACCACATTACCAGTCTCTCAAATCCAGAGGAGAAAAAAACCCTGAATTTTGGAAAGAAGTTGTGATGGCCTTTGTGGATAAAAAACACAATACTGAAACAGCAAGAAACAGTTACTAAATCGTCATGTTTTAAGGAGGTCCACTATATAAACCTTATTTTATAGCCATCAACAACAGAGAACAAGCTATTATCAGACCTAGCAAGAAAACAGTGGCTATATATGTGGTAGGAGAATTGGAGATCCTAATCTAATTCATGAGAACATGAATGCTAAAATGGAAGTATTATTACGATTGACACCTCCTGGATATAGCATGGATATGGGCAAAGGGTAATGACAACATGATTGGCTGTGCTGTATGTCACTCAGTCAGCACCTCATGTAGTAGGTGTACTGTTCTTGCTTCATCCTCATGTTCTATAACTCGTTCTCCTCATGTACTCCAGATACTTGTCTCATGGACTATCTGTATATATAGCATAGATACTACTCTGTATTCCTTACACTTTACCAATTGAACTCTATCCCTATCCTTCCTCAAGTCTTTGCCTAAGTTGCAACCTGAGCCAAGCCTAAGGTTGTAACAAGCAATAAAAGAGAGCAAATATGAAGGGAGACTATTGGTAGAAGATTTCAAGAGGGAAATGAACAGGATGATTAGAAGAAAGTTGATAGAGGTAGAAAGACCTCCAACAAGCATAAAACAGTGGTATGAATGTACCACTAACTTAGATCAACATTAGAGAGAAAGTAGGAAAGAGAAGAAGAGATTGAGAGGAAGAAGAAGAGAACAGGGAGCACTAGCACCAAGACAACAGGAGCTATGACCTCAAATGTGGCCAAGAAGACAAGAAAGATCTCAGCAGTAGGTTCAAGCAGAACCTGCTCCAATGGAGGGAGTAGAGAGAACAAATGTGGAAATGGTACACCTACAACAGAGGGTAGGGTTAGCCCAACATAACTCATATGCTATAGATGTGGATAGGAGAGAGAACCAGAATTGTTACAACTGTGGGGGTTTTGGGCATTTAGCTAAAAATTATAGGAACAAGAATAGTATTGGGAAGGGAAGAAGACTGAAATATAAGAGGAACAAGAATAATGGACAAAGAAGAATTGAAGAAGAAAACAGACAACAGAATTTAAATGGGAAGCGAGACTTAATACTCCTCAATTAAGTCTCAACAATAAGTACACAGTACTCAGTAGAGCAATGGACAATATACTCTGCTGTGATCTAAACAATGAGAAAGGACTAAGAGAAGTAACAGTGAAGATTGGTCTAGAAAAAGTGGACATACAAGAGGGAGTAATAGTAAAGGCATTATTGGATAGTAGAGCAACAGAGTTAGTAATGAGTTCAGAATTTTCAAGGAAGCAGGGATTCAAACTGAAGAAGATAGAAAGATCTATATATGTAAGAAATGTGGATGGTTTCTTTAAAAAGAAGGCTCCATTGAACATATGGTAAAAGCAAATATTTACCACCAAGGATACAGAGAAAGGATGGAAATAGATGTAATAAGAGGACAAAAATGGAGTGTAATTTTGGGAATACCATAGTTGGCTCACCATAACCCTGAAATTGACTGGAGAATAGGAGAAGTAAAGATGACAAGATACTTATAAGAGTGTGAAATGCAGCAGAGGCCAAAGCAAGAGAAGTTAGAATGGCAGAAGCAGAAAGAGGAAGGAAAGAAATGAGAAGAGAAAGAACAAAGAAAAGAAGAAGAAAAAACCAAAGAAAGAAAAAAAAATAGAGATAAAAAAGATAGTGGAAGAATGGGAGATTTGGAATGAAGAAGAAGTGGCAAAGTCTGAAGAGAAAGCAAAGAAGTTGGTACCAGAGTGCTTCACAAGTGGATCCATGTATTTGGGAAGAAGCAGTCAGAAAGGATACCTACTAATCAGCTATGGGATCACACAATAGAGACAAAGGAGGGGTTTGCACCAAGGAAAGGAAAGGTATACTCATGATCAAGAGAGGAGAGGGAAGAGGTGTATGAGTTTATCAATGAATAATTGAGGAAAGGGTATATCAGACCCTCAAAATTGCCTCAAACAGCACCAGTGTTTTTTGTAGGAAAAAAGGACAGTAAGAAGTGTATAGTATAGGACTATCAGTATTTAAACAAATGGACAATTAAAAATAATTATCTCTTACTTCTAATTTCTAACATTGTAGAAAACATAGGTACAAAGAAAGTATTTCCTAAATTAGATTTATAGTGGGGGTATAATAATGTATGGATAAAGGAAGAGGATGAGTGGAAGATGGCATTTATGACTCCAGAAGGGTCATTTGAACCAACAGTGATGTTCTTTGGACTAACAAACTCACCTGTGATGTTCCAGACCATAATAAATGAGATCCTTAGAAATCTAATCAATACTGGGGAAGTAGCAAGTTTTATAGATGATGTAATAGTAGGAATAGAAGAAGAAAAGAGATATGATGAAGTAGTAGAAGAAGTAGTAAGGAGATTGGCAGAAAATAACTTGTATGTGAAGCCAGAGAAGTGTAAGTGGAAGGTAAAGGAAGTAGGATTTCTAAAAGTAATAATAGGACTAGAAGGAGTCAAGATGGAGAAGGAGAAGATAAAAAGAGTATTGGATTGGCTGACTCCAAAAGGGATCAAGGATGTACAAAAGTTTTTAGGACTAGCAAATTACTATTGCCAGTTCATTAAAGATTTTGCATCTATAGCAAGACTACTACACGACATAGTGAAAAAAGATCAGAAGTAGAAATGAACAGAAAGACAGAAAGGAACATTTAGGGAGTTAAAGAAGATGTTTACAAAAGAACTGGTGTTAGCAACACCAGATCTAGACAAAAAAATAAGAATGGAAGTAGATGTATCAGACTATGCTATGGAAGGGGTATTATCTATGAAATGTGAAGATGGGAAATGGAGGCCAGTGGCATTTCTCTCAAAATCTTTAAATGAGACTGAGAGGAATTATGAAATCCATGATAAGGAGATACTAGCAGTGATAAGAGGATTAGAAAACTGGAGACATTTGTTAGAAGATGCAAAGATCAAGTTTGAGGTCTAGACAGATCACAAGAACTTAGAGTACTTCATGAAAGTACAGAAGTTAAACCAAAAACAAGCTCATTGGGCATTATACCTGTCTAAGTTTGATTTCACTCTAAAGCATGTACCAGGTACAAAAATAGAGAAAGTGGATGGACTTAACAGGAGACTAGACTGGAAAGTAGAAATAGAAAATAACAATAATAATCAGATACTAATTAAAGAACAATGGATTTGTAACTTAGCAGAAGTAGTAATAGAAGGACCTGAAGTAGATATAGTAGAAAAAATAAAAAAAGCTAAGAGTAAGAATGAAAAAGTAGTTAGAATAGTAGAGGAGATGAAGAAGGCAGGAGTGAAGATATTACAAGGAGACAAATGACAGATTGACAGAGAATTAGTATTGAAGAAAGAGAAGGTATATGTGCCAAGAGATGAGGAGCTAAGGGTGGAGATAATCTAGTTACATCATGATATATCAGTAGCAGGACATAAAAGAAGGTGGAAAATAATGGAGTTGGTGACAAGGAATTATTGGTGGCCAGGAGTAACAAGGAATATAGGGAAATATGTGGAAGAATGTGATATGTGTTAGAGAATGAAAAATGGAACAGAGAAAGTAACAGAAAAGTTGAAGTTGAGTAAAGTACTAGAGAAACCATAGACACATCTAACAGTTAACTTTATTACTAAGTTACCATTAGTAGCTGGAAAAGATACAATCCTAGGAGTCTGTGAAATGTTGTCCAAAATGACACATTTTGTAGCAACAACAGAGGGAATATCAGCAGAAGGACTGGTGAGATTGTTTATGGATAATATATGGAAATTGTATGGGTTACCAGAGAGTATAGTGTCAGATATGGGACCACAGTTTGCAGTGGAGTTAACAAAGGAGTTGAATAGAGTGTTGGGAATCAAAACTAAGTTGTTGACATCCTTTCATCCACAGACAGATGGACAAACTGAATGAATGAACCAAGAGCTAGAACAATATCTTTGATTTTTTGTAGATCATAGACAAAAGAACTGGCTAGAATGGCTAGTGCCAGTAGAATTTGCAATCAATAACAAAACATATTCAACAACAAAGATTTCTCCATTCATAGCAAATTATGGAAGGAAGTTGAGAATGAGAGCAGATATCAGAAAGAAGGGAAAAGTGAAGAAAGTGACAGAGTTCATAGAGAGAATGAAGAAGGTGCAAGAAGAAGCAGGGGCAGCATTGAGGAGGGTGCAAGAAGAAATGAAACGACAAGCAGATAGAGAAAGAAGGGAGATAAGATAATGTTAAGTATGAAAGATCTGGTGTTTAAAGAAAGACTGGCAAAGAAACTAGGGGACCAATATGTGGGCCTATATATCATTGATGAAGTAGTATCTACTAATGTGGTCAAATTATGACTGTCAACCTCAATGAGAATTCATCCAGTTGTGAATGTCAGTCGAGTAGTATGATATAGAGAACAAGTAAAGACACAGAAAATAGAAGAAGTAAAACCAATTGAAGTAGAAGATGTTGAAGAATAAGAGGTAGAAAAAATTTTAAACAAAAGGAAAATAAGAGGAGTAGTAAAGTACTTGGTGCAATGGAATGGGTTTATGGTGGAACATGATACATGGAAGAAGGAGGATGATTTGGGAAATGTGAAAGAAGCTGCAACTGAGTTCAAGAGGAGGATGAATGCAGAAGTAAGATGACAGGAGAGATTGGATATGGCAGAAGAAAAAGATTTTAGAAAGGGAGAATTACCAGGAAAATATACAGCATCTTTATTATATAGATAGGATGATGGACAGTTTGAGGAGGAATATTTGAGAAAGTTGGAAAGGAACTGGTGAAAATGGAAATCAGTTTCTCTGGAGGAGAAACCTTGAAGGAGGGGTAATGTCAGAGTTCAAGGTAGTGGACTCTAACTATTTTATGTTTTCTTTTCTCATTTGTTATTTCCTTTTATTTCATTTTTTATTTTGGGAACTTAGGATTAGGATTAACATGACATCACTGTCACAACATCACACATCAGTCACAAGACAAGGTCATGGTCACAATCACGCAGTCATGTGTCACATGAAAAAAGCATAGAAGGTTCTAAAAAGATGATATCATACAACATGTTTAATACATGTTGATCTTAAGGCAAACACATGGCTGTTTAGGGTAGGCTAGAAGTAGTTAGCACAGACCATGGAGTTTTAGTATATAAGATAGACAATCCTGTACAGAGCTCTCTATTGAGTTCTCTTGTCTAAATCTTATACAAGATTTCTTTTCTTGATCTACTCTAAGGTTTTGAGATTGTAATACTTCTATTATGTTCTTTGTGGCCTTGTAACTATGTGACTGTTACTGTGACTGTGTCAGGTAATGTGACTGTTGTATGACAGTATAATTGTAATATTATGCTAAACTCTAACCCTAGTTTCAAAAATAGAAAGAAAATTAAAAAGAAAATATTAAAAAAATAAAAAGATATTAGAAAAACTTGAGTCCAAGCTTTGTAATTCTGACACTTACTTCATTCCACTCATATAATAGTCACTGTGAAGAGTGCTGCAAGGCTCTTTCTACACTATGTATAGAAACTTTATAGTCTTTCCAATCACATAGTCTTAGACTAAAAACTACAGTTTATTATGTTCTTCACTAAAAAGTTATACTAATTATTTAGTATTGAAATAGTATTGTTTATAGTTTTTATGGTCTAGTACTTCTAGATAAATAGGCAAATAGAGTAAGTAAACCAAAAGCTCAAGCTGTACTTGCAGATATTCATCAATAAATAGTAAAGCAACTGACAAGATCTTCTCCTACTGGTAAAGTTTTAGTACAATAACCATATATACTTTTCTATATAGCAACTGCTGTTTCTTTTTAACATTAGGCATCTACTGTAAATGGAATTTGAGCCTTACCAAAGAAGATTCAAATTAGAGAGTATCTTAAAATTTACTAATTGTATAAAGTCTATCATCTGTAAGTCTCAAAAAGACATAGCAAAATATTACAATCAAAGATATATTTCCATTCCAGTATTCCATCCTAATAACAAGATGTTCCTAGACTTCTCTAACATTCATATAATATATTTCTCCACCAAGTTATCACATCATCTTAAATCCTATATGGTGGAAAAGTAAGTTAGATCCATATTATACTATCTCATACTCCTCTCTGCATTATAAAGATTATATTTAGTATTTCTGTCACATTCCAATCTGGTTATATCTATCCTAGCCTATGAATAATGCTTTCTAACTCATTCATACTTCTAGACCTTTTCTAGTATAGATTACTTTCTCTATTCTATCTCAAACATTCTTACTAGACTTCTCAACAATTCTATAAATTTCCATTCTAATATCTGAGAACTATCTAAAACCAGAGTAACTTACTTATATTTATTATTTCTAGATAATCATTCTGTGTAGAATACTTAGTATATAAGCTAGTAGCCATATCATAAACCCTTATTCTGAAAATCAACTAAAACTAACATTGTCTTTTAGTATTGCCAATGACACATCTCACTACCTTCTAGTAGACTTGTCCTCTAGTTATCTTAAGTAGCTCTTCCAAAATATATGACTAATATAACTAATAGAGGCATAGTATATAAGCTAAAGCCAAAGATTGTTTTGATATCTGCATTCTGTATATTCAGATAATACATGCTTGCTAATTGTTATGGAACGCTTTGGACACTAACATTTTTCTTTTTCTTCTATCTATTTTTCTCAATTTTATATTTCTTTTCTTTTGAATTTCTTTTTCTTTTTCTTTCTAGTGACAATGAAGAGGCATGTGACATTGCAGTCACATGACATGTCACATGATGTGACATCATAAGCCTAGAACATAGTAGAAAGATCTAGAAGATGATGTCAGGGCACATGTATACAACATGGTAGCCTTGAGTAAGAAATGAGATGAACATGAGGTTATAGCATGGACTAGGTGTATTTAGTATATATAGAACTCTAATTTAGCAGAGGCTCCTTGTTGAGTTCTCTTGTGAATTTCCCACCTGATATCCCATTTTAAGAGATTTACTGCCTTGTACAGTCATTTGTCATTGTGATAAGTGGTTGCCACAACACCAATCTGACTTTCAAGAGCTCACTAATAGGTCTCTGATAATGAGATGTCAACTGTGCCTAACAAATCCTAGTGGTCAAGCTTATAGCTACCTCTAACAATCTTATTCCCAGAAGATATTCTAGTCTCTTTCTAGATCTGGTTATTATTAATGGAGAAAAAGAGTATAAAGTAGAGAAGATTCTAAATAGCCACTGGCATTACAAAGATACAGTATCTGATCAAGTAGAAGGGTTTTGAATTAGAAGTAAACTCATAAAAGAATACTATGAATGTGTTTGCACTTGATCAAGTGGCTAAGTTTTAGTGTTCTAATCTACAGTTTATTTGTTTGGTAGACTTCCAGAGTATTAAATTTCAACCAGTGCCTCTTGTTTTGAGTTACAGCAATCTAGAAGAAAGTAGATGTAAGAGAATCTACTACCTTGCCTAAATTCAAGTTTATAACACAAGCTGAAGCCTGAGTCAACTCTGCAGATTTCTTACTTCTTAAGTTTTACACTAATACTTTACCACAACACTGTTAGACCTTCTTGACCTTTATAGTACCATTATAAACCTCTACTCACTTTCTTATAACTATTGATCTAATGTTATGACTTAAGACTCATGGCTGACACATGAACATTAGGGTAGGGCTATTCATCACTAGCATGGACCATGTATCTATAATATAAAATAGAATAGCAATACATTGGGGACTCCTTGTCAAGTTCTCTTGTGATTCCCATGAGATTCTCACTTGTAAGACTACTTTAGTGCACTATTGACCATTTTGGTTAGTAGTTGCCACAACAATCTGGAATATTGGGAACATAGATCTTACTATGGAATGACAGAGGGTAGGCCTTCAAAAACTTGGACTCTGATCCAGATACACTCTATGGCATGGTTCTATTGACAATGGTCCTTCTAGATATTGAACTCCTCCTTGACAAACATGAACTCAAAAACCATAAACAACACTAATTGACATAGAGAAAGGTAAAATCAGTATTTCTATTTCTGATGACTACTCTGACTCTAACCATACAACTGAACAGACACTAAGGTTTAAATAATCCTCTGGCCCACATTGTATAATTTCTTCCACCTTTTAATTTCAAAGTTGCTGGGGCCAATCATCAAAACCAAGTTCAATGGCTTATGATAAGAAAAACAAATTAGTTCACTGTATGATAGATTGCAGAAACAAGCAGTACGTACGCCAATTCGGAGTGATAAATCTGCGAAAACAAATTAAGAGCTTGAGCAGCAAAATTGTAGCAAGGAGGGATGAGCGAACCTCCTCTGTTTGCCAGCTGCAGCAAGACCATCTAATTTCTCGACGTCAGCTTTGGTGAGCGTTTCGAAGGCGCTGACAGCGCCACGAAGATTTTCTGTTATACGGCTAGGGGTCACTGACTTAGGCAGGACGACCGTGCCCTTCATCACTGGAAACGATGAAGGAATGAGAACACAACATGAATAACACGAGGACGATAACT
>Ga0157364_1003369_pt1 | contig 15465 bp, 6 predicted proteins | sample AttsexASBM2_FD_111476 | JGI IMG/M metagenome (GOLD analysis project Ga0157364, IMG submission 111476) | Fungus gardens microbial communities from leaf cutter ant in Ribeirão Preto, State of São Paulo, Brazil - Atta sexdens ASBM2 | ecosystem: Host-associated > Fungi > Mycelium > Unclassified ...
ATATGGTAGATTGGATCGACTTGTCATTAAATTCACCAAATGGAAAATACCTAAAGAAACCTTCATTCAATTCCCATGAAGATTCTTCCTAAAGAAGAATAAAATACTTCGGAAGCAAAATTGAATATATTGTATGATTACAAATCATTGGAGGCATTACAGAGACTTATGAATCGCGAATACAGCAAAGGTATTTTTCTATGTTCTATATTTTTGACGTAGGAGGAATTTTTATATTTTCTACGCTTTTGGCAATATTTTTCTTTGAATCTTTTTTATTTGTCAATATGGAAACATCAATCATTATTTTATTTTTAATTATGTAATAATGATTTTTATGTTGAATTCGTTCATTTTCAACATTTTCCTTAGACAAATGTCTCATCGGTTATTTTTTTTAGCTTCCGACGTGAGCAGTAGCTTCCGAATTCCAATCCGATCTGTGATAGAACAAATGCTTCTCCAAATAAAGAGGTGGAGAAACAGAGAACAAAAACGAACTGCGTTGGTCGCAAAATATTAGCATGCCACTTTTAGCCGTGCGCTTCTAGCGAACAGTGTGTCGCAGCAACGTGCCTATTCCCGCACGAGACTGAAATATATAGATACGCGGTACGTTGCATCGCACGGTTACATCCGCAATCGCGTCGCAGTCCACAGTGGATGAAAAAGGTTAGATAAATAGAGGCGGGCAGATAGAGTAAAGGATGCGACCGACTGCTCGTCGATGCGCCAAGCTATCTCGAGCTAAATCCCAAACCGTTTCCGTGAATTATTTCCGGCATTACGAAAAGTGGGACGGCGCACTTTAACCCGCACGACCTTGCTCCGTGCGCTTAATTAATCGTCCACCCACTGTCGCCTGCCCTTCTTTTTCTCACGTAAATTTATTGGCGTCTCGAGGCAGCGGCGGCGGCACGCGGCGGTGGCCGCATCCAGAATCCCTTCCGAGACTTGCCTTCCGAACAAGGCGCCATTTATTTTTCGATATTCCGCCATGAGAAGAACACGCGTTCACGATTTATGCAAATCGATACTGCCGCCGTAACTAACGCGTATGCGTCGTACTCGGGAATATCGATATACCGTGTCTTTCGATTTACATCGACCATGAATCGTAATGCTTTTAAATTATACAGATATACGAGCTGTCCGCGTAAACTACATCGTTTTTTAAGACTGTTTTAAAAGTCCAATGGTAGTTTTACGGAAATTAATGAAATTTATGGTTATATACAGCGTTTCGAAAAATCTCGCATGTCGAAAAGACTTACTGATACATATCGCATGAATAACGACGAAAATCTGCGGAAAATGCAAGGGCTATTCTAGCGAAGCGGTGACATTTTCTGCAAAAATTCAGAGACCGGGTCAATTCCGACTTAGAAACGCCCCAAGGGGTAAATCGGTTTCCACCATATTTACGGCGGTCCTTTTCAATGTGATTCGCTTTAATGGGGGTTATCCGGCCATGCTGTATAGAACCTTCAATCTGAAGGATGAGGAGATCTCAAAAGAATAATGGTTCTTGGCGAGTGAGTCCGTCCTTGTTCCGTTGTGTTCCATATGCGCTTTTCTTTCCTACGACTTTTGTTGCTTGATGAGTCTCAAATTCGCTGTACGTAAAACGTGAGTTTGTATTATCGAGTTGGTTCATGATATATGATTAATAAAATATATATCTAGATCCATTTAGATGTAGAAATCAATGGATACACATATTTTAATTCAAAATATTGCTTTAAAATGAAAACAATGTCTATATGTTCTATTTCACGTATGCAGGAAATATCGAGAAATGAGAGACGAACGGCGAGCGAGACGGAAGAGTTTCATGCCGATTCGCGCGCCCGTGAATTTGTCCGGTTGCGGACCGCGCGCCTGCCGAGTTGGCAACGAGACGAGGCCGCATATACACGCGCATTCATCATATGTTCCGGACAGCCGCGGCTAAGGCCGGCAATTTATGCGCGTTTTGATATTCTCACTCGCTTTTTTCGGTCTCGTATCGCGAATACATTACCGGAGGGAGCGGCGCCAGCGACGCCACGTAGATAACTTCTAACGCGGACGAGCGGCGACAACGAGCGCGTTGCACGAGCAACGACTCGTGCTCTAATAAATTTGAACCTCTGATCCTATAAAAATGCATTGGATCCACGGGAAATCTCCATGGTCGCGCATGCTTCCGTAGTACATATTTGCACGTCGGGGTGAGCGAAGGGAAAACAATGTGAAAAGGAGAGCCGACAGGCTGGATTCCTGAGAAAATAAAGTTGATCCAGGTAATGCATACCGAATTGCGTTTTGCCTTCCGAAAAGTCTGTTTTCTTCGTGAAACCGAAGGAGACACAAGCCAAAATACAGAAAGAGTGGCCCGCAAAACGTTGACGATGATAACAGATAGAACCGAGGGAAAAGGATGCCATTAGATCGGAGGGTGTACCGGAAATAGAGGCAGCGAAGCGCGATACGACATATCGCGAATCTTCTGAGAAAGCGAGAGCAACCGGTGGATTCTTATTTCAATTTACAACGTAGTATATCATTCAAAAAGACTTAGACAGCAATACGTACGCGTTTTCTCATTGCGACCATGCAATCTGCGCGCATTCGCGTGGGAAACACACCGCACATCGTTGGTAACATGCCACCAAATTCCATCCGCGGAAACTTTTCGTCCGGACCAAAAACGTTTTCTGCACATTTGTAACGGCTCGAGTAACCTTTGCGCGTTTACAGAAGCGCGACCCTCCATAGGTACCGGCATCTCCACCGTCGTCTCTTTTTCCCGTTGAATTCGCCCGCACCGCTCGACAGACTCCGTCGTTTCGGCGATCGCGTTCCGCAATTTATTTTCCACGCGTGGGTGCGCAGACCGGGTGCATCAAACGACCACCACAAATTCGAGAGAGCGAGAGAGATACGGAGAACTCTGTGTATCCAATTGTACGTAACTAACTGAACAACGCGTCTGCCGAATCGCAATTCCTTGCATCCAACCACGTCTCACATTGAATATTCGCGACTGCCGTCAAATGGACATTCGCTGGAGTCTGGAATCGACAGGTTTCGGCTGGCCCACTAGTAATCGATTCGGCCACGGGCGACCGGAAGCGCAGGTTTGGTTTTGCGAGAAACCGTCTCTAATCCGAACTTGTCGGTCATGTTTAATTCAGTGGTGATACCTATTTTACGTTAGCCGCAAAGATCTTCTCATGCTTGGCATGCCGAATGGTTATGGATACGATTCGCCAGGGACTATCCTAATTCGAATCACTACTTAGGAATCATGTTTAATTCAAGGGAATTTCGGCCGCTGTGCGTGCGCTCGTCGACGTTTCGTGCAAGACGGTAATTTTGTATAACGTGCAATATATAATCACATCCTGCATACTACTCGCTATGTCTGGTTAAAATACACTGAGGCCTGGAATAAAGATAGGCTATAAAAACAGAGAGAGGAGGAGGGGGGAAGGAAGAGTAGGTCGTGAAATTATATTTACAGAAATAATATTTATTGGCATGATACGTTTCTCAATCCATTAAAATCAATTAACAACTTGAAAGGGATACCGAAATTGATCAAATAGATCGTGATGTGTATTTAACGATGAATTTCGCAAGATATAGAGCAAAAGTAACGGAGGCACACCTTGAAGGAAGACCATCATTAGTTAAGATCCGTTAGTAGCCTTGAGGGAATATCGAGGTTTATCAAAGCCCAATGCCTCAAGTGCTTAACGGTAAATTTACTCGTTCATCTCTGATCTCCGGTCGATTAATCGGCGCTTGTTTGAACGACCATTCGATCTAACATCTTCCGCGCACTACCACGAAACACGCGTGTGCTCTCGACAGCTTCTGTCTATCGTCCCGAGGGACAAGCTCGCGCCGGGCGGGCCTTCGCCATTACCTGTATATTGTGCGCCCACGTAGTAACCCTAAACGATATTACATCTGATGTAAAATCCAGCGATCCTGGTTACTGTCGATAACCTCATCTCGCCGTGTATAAGCGCATCTCTCGGATACTGGACAAGGAAAGAGGAACAAAGGGGCGAGAGATTCGAGGGAACAGAAGCCGGGACACGTCGACGGGAACACCAGGATTATGGGGTTGGCCATCGTCGGGGTCTCTCGACCCGCAGGAATGACCCGAGATTGAATTATCCGCCATCAGGAAGGGTTTTGACCTCGGCTATCGCGTCGGTGGAAAGTTCGAGGGAGAGAGACTGCCCACTAATCATATACCCGAGGGGATGAGGTCGAAAACTTGGGTAGGACAAGATCCGGGATATTGCTAGGAAGAAGAAAACAACCATCGTCGCGCGCGATCGTACACCGAACTGCGGCGTTGTCTTAAATCATCTCCATTGCTTCTATGGATGGTATTGCCAACCGTATGTGTTTGAAAGAACTACTATTTTCGCCATCCACTATGAATGTACCAAGATGTGAGAGAAGAAACTGGTGGAATCAGCCAAGAGAAAATAGAACGTTTTTTATCTCATCGCATGTTAGAACTCTCTTATATCAGCGTCGTAAAAATTTTATTCATTCTTTTATCATGTATTCATTTTAAGTTTATGTATATTCAAAAAATGTTTAATTTGGCTAAAACGTTTTTTCTTCATTTAAAATTTTTCAGGCAATGGTTTCACTTTTTTACATGTATTCATTTTAGACTCATATATATTTTATTCAAAAGATTTTTAATTTCGCTATCGTTCGTTATTTTTCATCATTTCTAGAAATTGAGGAAACAACGAAAATCGATTTACAACTTAGAAATAAGAAACGTAAATGTAATTTTTGTTCTTTGATTGCATTTTATGATTCTAATTGCATTTTATGATTCTAATTTCAAACTGCAGGCATATACATTCCCGGCGGTTTCGTCTGTGAACTGTTTATATACGCGGTCTGTTAATGCAATATTGCGATTGCTATTTAATCCCAGCGAACGATCCTCCGTATACGGATTGCATCTTGTGGCTGACCTCGTTGGACGATGAGGCGAGACGCGCGGTGGCGGTTCAAAGTCCTGGTCGAGTTCGGACGTTCGTACTCACCGCAAACATTCCGCAGGCCCGAGGTAACAGATGTTCTATATCGTAGTACCGTCAGATTCGTTGGCGTCAGATTTACCGGTTATAGGGATCTCTGCAGATGTGTGGCGGAAGCCGCATACCGATCTGATTCTATGACGTCATAACGACGAACCGTTTGTGGTTTGCACAAGGTCGAGACACAGACTGTCGGATATCGGGATCCTCGGTCAAGGATTATCAACCGTCTAATGCTGCGGCTGCGATCATCATCCGCAAACCTACGATCTGCTTGAATATAATTGACTACACCGTTGTCATTGTAAATCCTGTCAACGGCTGACGGCCGCTAGTCGCTTTCCTACGTGAAATTGGCAAAATATTATAACGATGCCATGTGTCATGAAGTCATGTGTTAATATTAGCCCTCGCACCATGAGCCTTCGTACGTTTGCGCACTTAAAGCGGTTCCGTTACATTTGCATGTATTTCAGGTAGTTATTTTAAGCGAAACACAACAGATCGCTCGGCGAAGCGAGAGAATAAATGGAATTAACTCCGCTGCCGATTGAAATATCATCTACGATAGAGAGTTATGCACATGATTTCGAGTTTTTGGTGGTTTGTACGATAATCTAGGGATGAATAAATCATGAGTATTTTAATAGCGTAAGCGCATATCGTCGGCGAATAATTTACTGATAATTCGCGTGCATATTGCCACGAAACGATATGAGCCGCGTTTAAATCGTCAATTACCGATTATCATTACCCATCATCCAAGTACCGACTAGAAATAATCCGTAGAAATAAATTTCAGTTCTCATCTCCTGCCGATTTATCTGAATTTCAGTATTTATATTTGAGAAAATGCACGATTGTCATGAATTAGATTTCGTCGTGATCGATCGAGAATCTCGTTATTTCTACGCGCAGTTTCATGTTCTCCTAGAAATCCAAACGTGAAACGAACGGGTAACTTCTGCAGACGATCTGGGCGGCTCGGGCCATCTGGTGCGCTTCTGGCGGGTTATTATCGCGGTGCGATCAACCCTATCCGCGCGTACGTGCGCACGTTTCCACGCAGCCCTCGTGAGCCCATCCCCCTATCGGGCGCAATAATGGAAACTACGTCGTCGATTCTATTTTCTCTCCCTCGGGAACCGCGGGCGACCCGCGCCCGCCCTCCGGTACCAGCATACGCGACTCCGGCGGGCCACGGCGTTGGGTACAATAATGGTTATTTATTAGCGCTAAATCAAATGCGTTAGCGTGTGGCTGCACGAACGCAAAGCCAATATATATGATAATGATGATAATAATTCCGGAAGTGCCCGCTTTGCGCGATCGACGATTCTCCAAATCCCACCGCAAAGGCTTCGAAAGGAGGAAAGAAATATTCGCCGTGAAAAGAGTCAATCACTGTTCTGTCGGTTTGAAGTTAAAAATAAAGCTAGGAAGATATAGAAAATAAAATGCGATTACCCGAGAGAATAGGAATGATGGTTATTCTTTGTTACATGATATCACGAAATGTTCTCTATCCCTCTGAGATGGAATTATCCGTATGCGTTTAATATTTAGGAGATAGAAATGATTTCGGAAGCTAAACGGAGCGTGCGTCAGCATCGAACAATAATTGATGATGGTCTGCAATAACGGGAGATTTACTCCATTACCGTTAATTATACGACGGTTACCACGTCATTCTATCCCTATCCCGCTATCGAACCAAAGTCTAACAGTTTCGATATTGACGTAAAGTGCACCGGTATACCGTTAATATCATCGTGAGTTCTGAGTTTCGGCAAAGCTGTAATTGTAGCGAAACCGCGAAAGCAAAGGCATTCCTTCGGCGAACCAAACCACTTCCGGTCGTGCGCGGACAAAAGGCAATCTCCGCGCTCCCGTCCGATAGCCGTTGCACGTTGTTGTTAGAAACATCCAACTCGTCCGTTCCTGCAATATAATCCAGCGCGCGGATGGTCGCCGGTGTTAACGTCCGCATGTGTTTCGTATGCAAAATACGTAAAGTGCATGAAGTACTCGACGCGACACGATGCAACGCGGCGCGACGCGCAAACCGGACGAAAGAGACGAGAGGAGGAGTGGCACCTTTTGCTCCTTCTAGTGGGATCCCCCCCTATGGTCATGTAAAGGGCGACAACCTGTCCGATGCAGATTGCGCCCGCAACATTCGTCACCGCCCCTCACCCGCTCTCGCGAAGCCGTCCTGGTCTTGGATGGCGACGTGTAAACACGGTGATGTAATAGCAAGCAGCGTGTGGTCCTGGTCGGGTTAGTATTGTGTGTGCATACTGATGTTTCATTAGCCCACTGTTCATGCCGCTCTCGTACTGTCAATCAAGTGCTCCACCCTGCGGCTGCTCCTCAGTTCGAGCGAAGCCGCTGGCGAACTCCCAACGTCGCCGTTAGGATTCGCTTTATAAGGGGATTACAATTATCCGATGTTTGATTAACCCCTATCCAGGGCATTGCAATCTGCTTAGGGCGCGTTACAGCAATCTGAGCGATTGCGAACGTCGTCGGCGGTTGTGGCGCGATCCGCGGTATAATTCGTTGGGATGCAATTTGCCACGGGCTCACTGGCCTCCGAAATTGGAATTCACCTAATCCGCGGCAGCGCCACGATGGATTTTCAAGGTGTGTCTAACGCAGCTGCCGCGCGGGAGAAACTGATCAGACTCGTACTCGTCGACCGGCGCAAATCGCGCCGATGGGGTTGCTTTGCAAAGGGATTAAAATCACGCAGTGTTTGATTGCCCCGTGGCAAGAGTTAGGACATACCATTAAGATCGATATCGTCTATATACGAGAGCAGATCTCGGATGAACAGTTGAATTAACATTGATGTTAAACCAACTGTTCGCATAGTAACTGTCGAACGTTGCGATTGTCGCCAATGGACATGGACATGGACATGATTCTGTTTCGCTTGTAATAGCCAAGTCCTATGCGCGCATTTCCGTAAATGTCAATAAAGTTAGCCTACGTTGGCATAAACAGGCACCGACTGATTGCTCTATCACTATATTTATATTTCACGACACTTTGAAATTTAAATAAAGCTCTTTGAATCGTAGCTCTTTGAAATGTTCCGCGGAGTGGGTTTGCTGCAGTAATAATCGGCTATTGGAATCGTTTTATAAAGGGATTACAATTACTCGATGTTTGATCACCCCTTCGAGCTTGCAATCTGCTTGAAGTTGCATTACATATTCAAGTGATATACGCAACAGAAACTCGTGCGATAGTACAATAACATAATAACCCCATTATTGCGGCATTGATCGTACTTTACAATTATCCGCGATACATATCCTCGCGTGCAGAGACAATAAATTTTACATTTTTAATCAATGAAACATTTTTAATAAATAAGACATATGAAACGTTTGTATGTTGATTATCCTTCATATTAAAATTAACATTGAATGGTAATTATTTCGTAAAATATTTACTTAATATTAGTTTATTTGTAACTTTATAATAAAAAGTATTATTAGACACATTGTTTATTATCATATTATTCTGCTCGAGTATAATATTTCTACCGCTTAAGCGGACAGTAGAATTTGCTATACCGACAACACGGGCTTTCTATGTACGACTTTAAATTTGCGGAATGAAATATAAAATGTAGAGTTGTTCCAGTTGCGTTAAAAAAAACGATGAAACATGGCTTGTATTGTAGCACGTGTAGTTGTGTATACTGCAATAAGAACGCTTGAAATAGTTTGCATTGTATGTTCCGCGTTTAAAAAATAACGTTATTTGTTGTATGTTTTTATGAATGAGCATGTTGTAAAATTTGTTTGATTGGAATATAAATATCGCTTTCTGGGCTTCGGAAACGTTAATGTTCGATCGATTTCTGAGACGGATTCGGGGACGTTAATATTCGATCGCAGTTGCAAAATGACTAATTTATTATAATTTAATATAAATGAGCGCATCATGGAATAAGACAGATAGCAGCAACAATATTTGTTTTTGATCTAGCTGGATAGTGATTGTTGGAATATCATCAGCTCTCGATTGCTTTTGTTGAACTTCGCAATTGAGTTCTTCGCCTGCGGCTCCCCTGCGGATCGGTGGTTCTATCGCACTCGAAAGATCGTTATCGCTTTGTTCACTCCGCTTTACATAAGAGAATTAACATTATCCGCCGATTGATTTTGCATTTACAACATGACTCGCTTCAATTACCTGCACTCGCGTGTTTACGCTGACCAAACCTGGAGGATCAAACTTCTAAAAAGAAATTAAAAATAAATTAATTTTGATTATAATTATGTTGATTTATCTTTCATTCTGTTTATTGACATCTATTCTATTTCGTTTTATTTTAATACTTAATACTTAATGGCTAACAAATTCTTTCGAACATTACGAATCAATTACCTTTTAATCAGCATTTAATAAAACCGGATTAAAGTTGTTTTTGACATAAAATCGCTTTATAAAGGGATGACAATTATTAATATTTGATTATATTGTCGCATGATACAAGTTAGTTTAGATATTTAAATTATGCGAACTATCATGACAACAATGCATTCAAAATATTTTGTTTGAACATTTGCAATTATATCATGATACGCTTCGTATATTGTATCAAATAAAGTGTCAATTTTCCCATTCGCGTTTATTCGCAAAGTGATATGGAAATGAGATGAATTATTATTATAATTATATGTTACATTTTATATATTGCGATGCATCTTTATTAAAGAAAATAAATTACATTCTTAATTCGCATCATTATCGTTACATCCATTAGCTTGTTTAATCTCTATCTAGAATTGTGTGAGAGTTAATAGAAACGATATTAACTTTTATATCCTAATATTTTTGGTGTGTGAATACGTTTGCGGAGAAAATATATCTCGCCGCCGTGTTGTTTTCTCTGAGATAAGTGAAAATTTACTGCGTTAGAAACATTTTTCGTCCCTCTGCAGTGCGAAAAATCCGCGCGACCTCCCTCTCAACGCTGCCGAAAAAGGGCGAGGATTAGTAGCCGCGGGACATTTTGTGGAGGTCGTCTATCTGATCATCCTCAAAAACGGATCTCTCCACTATGGGGATGCGCGCCGTGAGGGGTCAGTTCTGTGCGAACGAGTTCTGTGCGCGAAAGGGGGTAGGGCAATGGTTTGTGCAACGTGTGTGATTACGTTGGCAATTACTCCCACCCTCGCGACTCAGATCGAGGTGGCCGCCCTCGCTTCCTCTCTGCCTTCACCCTGTCGGCCTCGCCCGACGGCGGAAGGGTTGTAACTCGTTATTAGCGAGGAACGGCAGCGGTGGAGGGGGAGGTGATTACAGCCCCCGAAGTAGATTCGCCGACGATGATAAACGCAAGTCTGCAGATCCGATCGCGGGCTAACCCTTCTCTCTTCTCTTTTTCTCTCTCTCTCTCTCTCTCTCCCTCTTTCTTCCCGCGCTTGCCCTTTCTCTTTCTGCCTCTTTTCTACCATTCTCTGTATACCATTTCTCTTGACATACCTTTGCTTTTTATTAAGTTTGAATCTTGATGAGTAATCTAAGAAATCTTGATTAGTGATCTAAGAAATTCTAAAAGTAATAGACCGGCCTACTCTTTCTCTGTTCAATGCCTTTTTCTGCTAAAACATTTTTCTGATAAATATCTGCAGTATAGCACGATAGAGGCGAAAAAAGATTTAATTAGATTGCGAGAAAAGATAATTTAAATACTTCAATCCAACACTTGGCATTGAACTTTGCATGCAAATAGAGCATAAAAGGGACATATACAGGGCAATGAATCTAATGATGGACTTATTGTGAATTTATTAGACATTGATGGGGAATTGTGTATGATATTTGTGCTCCACTTCGGTTTTACTTTCAAATATTAAACTACAATTTTAGCTCATAGAAACGAGAGAAAAGGAATTATTAATTATATGATATTAGTTTTACGAAAGTTGTACATTTACAATCTGTTCGTCGAGTGTATACGTGCCACGATCCCATGCTTATTAGGAGATTTAGCAGCAACGAAAGATTTCGAGAGCACGAGACTAGCGTGAAGAAGGGAAATCCCAGAGCCAAATGAATCAGGGATTCGCAGGCGGAGAACAGTGGGGGTCAATAAGAAAGGAAAGTTCTCAAGGAGCAGTCAGAGAGACAGAGAGAAAGAGAAAAGTAGAAAAAGAGAGAATAGATCTGTCGAGCGGATTCTTTCATATACCATCCAAGTCCAAGTCCCGTCGAGAACGCGCCATAGAAAAGCCCTGAAGAGCCCTCTAAAAATGAGTGCCTCCCACCCCGCGCGTGCAGGAAAGGTATTAGGGGGTCGACGATGGGCGGGCGGTGGTGACTGCAGCAGCACGCTGCGCCGGGTGTAGCGACGGTAGCCGTACGCGTGGAACGAAAAGATAACGCAATTTATTTCAGGCTTTATTCATCCTCTTTCATTCTCTTCTCTCGCTTGCGCCGCACGGTCCGGCCGCGACGAGGCAGTGAAAATTCTCCGCGTTTTCTTTTTGTTTTCCCTGTCTCTCTCTCCTCCTTTTTCGATCTTTTTTTTTTTGTCGCCTGCCTCACTCGGTCTTTATCTGCGCTACCACCATCGTTTCTGACGCCGATACGCTTGTCGACGAGGATATTTTAATGTGCGCGCGGTACGCAGGCTTTATCGCGAACGATGGATTTCGTAGTCATTCTGATAAAATCGATAACGGGTAAGCTAAAACCGATAGCTCTTTTCGATAATCTTTTCGCATAAGAGTATGAAATGAAAATCTGCTTTAGAGAACTGAAACAATTTCTTCCTTTGCTTTTCCTCTTTTTAAATTTTTTAATAAATTATTAATATTATTTAATATAATTTATTATTATTTAATATGATTTTTTAAATAAATAATATTAATATTATATTAATTATATTAATAAATAATATTAATAAATAATATTAAAACAAAAATATCACGTGCTGTGTCGCATCTGTAAAAGTAACGTATCTGTCAAACGCAGTAGATGTTCACGTATGTATGTGAAAACGTCGAAATAAACAATTGAATTGTGCAAAGGACCAATTGAAATGCTTATTATTGAGGTCGAACTATGACTGTTGCAATATCAAACATGAACTGTGAGAGAGCTGTCAACTGGTGCGGCGGCGGTCGCGCAATAATTCGCTTTCCGACCAATCCCTATTTTATATCGCTGGTGCGACGCTGCGCCAGCATTACAAATGCCAACACCATTTTGCGCAACTTGACTTTGACATTGTCGACTTGTAACAAATATCGCTTTACAATCCAAATATTTTTCTCCGATGAGTTAGAACATTTTTTTATATTCGCATTTTACTTCAATTTTCAACGTTATATTTAAGCATGATATTTAACTTGCACGGAGCGATACAATATCGTTTTATATATTCATCTCTTTTGTGAATTATTTCAATTTCAATTTATCTGATAAAAAAGGATTAAGTGACGTGTCATACAAAATCAATTTTGGATTTAAAAATAGATGCCCAATTTTTCCTATCCAATAACGACGAAATATTGGATCTTTTATGTGTACGTATGGAAGCGAATGACAAAAATATTTTCTGAAAATGGACCTCTATTATTATAGGTAGAATCGTATATTATAGATATCCGAACCATTTTGACGGAATGACTCTCTGAGTGGCGCGCTATGATTCTGTACAACTTGATCAATTATAAGGAGAGGATATCGTGCTACCAATTAAGCAAGTTCATAGTTCGCTGTGAGGAACTATCAAGGCGTTCATGTTCTTACTAACTAAGAAAGGCGACAGACAGACGAGGAGGAAGGGAGTATGAGAGAAAGCTAGAATGATGTTTCCACTTCGTGCTTCTGATACGTGATCCACGAGGAGTAAATCTGATCCAAATCTGGTACAACTGTATGATGGCGATGCATTAACTTAATGAGCCTTTAACTAAATTGAACTGTTATACTAATAGAACTGTTTACGGAGTTTAGATCTCTTGTCGCTGTTGAATCATCAAATTTCACGTTAACGGATATTTTCACGAATTTTTTTACTTATTAATATTTAATTTATATTACAAATTAACAGCGTTACTTTAAGTATAATACTAAATTGATGAACGCGCGTATCGATCGACTGATCAAAGTGTCACCCGTCACCCTTACACATTTTCTTAAGCGCCCGTAGGCCCCTATTATCTAGATTAAAATATGCGATAATCAAATTCCGCGAAGTAAACGATCATGTAAGTGTGACAGCGAGAATAGATACGATAAATAGAGGAGTAGAAAAGGAGAGAAATAGAGACAGAGACGCCCGAGAGAGGGTTGATTAATGAGAAGGGCGTGACGTGGCGGTGCGCCGCGCACCAGCCACGCTTTGCCCCATTTCATCTCCGCTTTCACCCTCTCTTACGTTTCTCTTTTGGACTCTCTTTTTGCTCCCTTTCTTTTTCTCCCTTTGCTTCGTCGTACCTATGTTATACTTACTTTGTCAACGAAACCCTACTCCTCTTCCGCTTCTTTTCCACTCTTTGCACGCCGTTCCGCCTAGACCGACTGATATTTCTATTTCAACCTTCGTTGCTCTCTTGAATTTTCACATTGCTACACTTTTACGCAATTACGTTCCGCAATAGTGCTCCGCCCTATACTTTTCCTCTCTCTGATTCTGCGGTTGCAAACGATCCCTTGAATTCCTCTTCGACCAGTCGTTCATTCACGTTTGTCGGCTTATTAGGCAAACGGGTCGGAAAGCAGCGGGTTATTATCAAGACTATTTCTGCAAAGTCCTCACCCTTGCATCTTTGGTACGGCGGCACTCCGTTCGCATTCTGAGAACTTTCTCCGGCTGATTACCCTCGCCTCCTATATCCGCAGCCTATCCCCAGTTACCCTGCTAGTCTAGAATCTATAATCGAGGTAAAATGTGAATTCGCACGCACCTGGCAACCTTCGATCAGAACTCGTGCCACCAGGGAGGGTGAAATGAAATCGTAATCGTAGCCATAGTAACGCTTGGTTCCTGCACGTCTTCCGAAAAACAAAGTACGGGAATCTCGATACTCTTAGATTTCAGTCAATGATGTCGCACAGAGAACATTAATAGCAGAGAACGTTAACTCAAAGGGAGACTTCAACCATAATTTCCTTCAGCCATAAAATCCTTAAATAATGCTCCATTTGAAGCCCCTTGAACTATAAAATCCACCACTGTTCTTGGTGAATTCGATTAACGACACGAACGACAGGTATCGGACGCATGCCATGATCGATACTTCGGGAAACCTGGAAAGTTTGCACAATGCCCGGCGGCACTCGCACTGGGACTTTCAGTTTCGAGAAGAGTGTATTGTCGTGTCGAGGTCCGGTGAATCCGCAAGCGGAGTAGACGAGTTCCAAACATGTCAATTCTGTCAAGAGCCGCGGCCGAGGTGGTCGAGTATGTGCGCATACACACGCCTAGTTTGACCCCTCCTCGCTTGAACCAACTCCTGACAGGCACGAAGGATAGAAGACGCGTTTCACACCGGATAAAAGGTTCTCGAAACGCGTCAGCAGGTTCTATCCCACGCGATGATCGTGCCTTGACCGAAGAGCGATTGTGAATCTAGACTCTAGAGACACTCGATCCCCTTCCTTTTTTTTTCCTCTCCCTGTATCGTATTACCTTGTCTTGAATTTTGTTGCCATCTGTATCTTCGATCGGAAACAGATTTTATTTAAACTAATATTTTAACTAATATTAATATTATTTTAACTAATATTATTTTAACTAATATCAATCTTGGTATAGGCTCCAACGAATAAATCCAAGGATAGATGTAAATCAGTTATTGCGAGCCAACACAGGTTAGACGTGTGTAAAATCGTATACTTTATTTTTAAGAAAAATTGATAAACGTTTCAATCCTTTTGATTGGGTCTTCCTTAATGTAAAAATAAAATCGGTGACGTATAAATTTAATATAAAAGATGCAATGCAAAGCAAATTGGAGTATCATTAATATATATTCATAATAACGCTGTCGTATCTAACAAAATATTCAAATCAATTGAACAAAAAATTTACATATAAAATTGTTAACGATGACCACCTGTGAGATAAGACATGTTAACACAAAGACATTCAGAGAGTATGTGAGAGATCAAGATCGAATGTCATAATCATAGGTATAAATTATAGTGATAAATAAATACAAAATATATATATAACATGATAATAAATAAATACAATATGTATACATGTTTTATACAATAAATTAGAGAAGTAAAATATCAAATCTTTGTGATTTTAAATCGATTTTGGTATAATGGATCTAAAAAGTATTTTCTCACATAGAACATTTTATACATAAGTTTTTTGTTCAATTGATTTGTGTTATAATGACTTATTCGA
>Ga0157364_1003370_pt1 | contig 15458 bp, 9 predicted proteins | sample AttsexASBM2_FD_111476 | JGI IMG/M metagenome (GOLD analysis project Ga0157364, IMG submission 111476) | Fungus gardens microbial communities from leaf cutter ant in Ribeirão Preto, State of São Paulo, Brazil - Atta sexdens ASBM2 | ecosystem: Host-associated > Fungi > Mycelium > Unclassified ...
ATATATATATATATATATATATATATATATATATATATATATATGCTTTCACGAGAAACAAATTTGTTCTACGCAACCGCATTATAATACAGCTATATATATTGATTTATTTTTATTCATATGCGAAAAAATTTAATAATGCAATAATTCCAAATTTATATCTCAGACGTTTATTTAGCGAATAAAATCATATGAAGAATTAAAATCACATATAATTAAAACTACATTTTATTTAAAATATAATTCATAGATATTTACTTTAGACTAATTTCTTTTTGAATTATCTCTTTTGTTATCTCACGAAAGCTGTATATGATTCTGTAAGTTATACCTGTAGAACTATTATATATGGATAGCTTAAATAATGCACCATAATTCTAACATCATCTTCTAGTATTAACGAGATTATGTCTAGATATGCGCGCGCGCGCGCGCGCGCGCGCGTGTGTGTGTGTGTGTGTGTGTGTGTGTGTGTGTGTGTGTGTGTGTGTGTGCGTGCGTGCGTGTGTGTACAGTTAGTAAGTGCAGGGCAATAATGAATGCGGTGCAAATCCAGTAATTAAAGTTAACTGCTCAAAGTCACGATCATTAATTATATCAACGGAGAGACCGATAATGATTTTGACCCAATTAATCGCTCTAACAGGGTGATTTGTAGCACGTGCCGCATCAGCAGAAAAAGACGTCCGTGTTTAACGTAACAGATAAAAGTAAATGGAGCGTTCGTATTTGTAATTATAGGGATTCATATGCTCTTGCTATTAAACGTATTAATCTTTAATTTACGTATTAATCTCTCTATTAATTATTCTTTTTGAAAAAAAGCTTATGCATAAACGTATATTTATTAAACGTAAAACTCTATTAAATAACTGTGATAAATAAATACACAAAAATTATGATAAATATAAAAACATTTAGAAGTGTCTTAAATAATTTATAATATAATTTAATCATTTAATAAAGTAATATTTAATTAAAAATTCATATTGTGTAGATATTTAACAATTTTACAGAAATCGTAAACATTCTGTTAGATTACGTTTGATCCTGTAATCTGTTATTTTTTTCGCAAGATGTAGATTTTGTTATTTATTTTGTTAATTTTTTGAAAAGATTATAATATTTTTATTTTTTATTGCAAAAGAGTAACATCTTTTTAACAAGCAAAAAGTATTAAAGCTGCAATAAAATATTATTGATCATGAATTCAATCTGTTCAATTCATATTAGCATAATATTTCTCCTATTCTCAGATTATAAGAGCAAATGTTTTATATCTAGATGTAATCGAATCATTATTACAATTCTTTGATATTACAATCGAAATGAAAAAATCATGATATCATCAACGTTAAGTATACATGAATTTTTAAATCTAATTATAACACACACATCTTTTCTAATATAACATTATTACTTTAATCCTAATTAAAGTTCTCTTTAATGATCTTAGAATCCAGACTCACTCTTTAACGATAGCTGCTTTACTATATATCTCTGTTACCCACTCAAAGTTAGTTCGAAGCACGCGACAAGAAAACAATATCCCCGTTCGTGTCTTTCATTCACTCTCGAAGAGCTTTTCTAGAATCGTGCTAATCTTTAACAAGGGAGCCCTACACCCTGTAACGCATTGTGCAAGATCTTACTGCTTCTGTGCTTCGTGGAGCAAGTTTCAAACTCGGTACAACTTCAGTTAGCTTTAGACTTCTTGGCCCCTCTGAATGCTACGAACGAAATTTATTTATATCCGCACACGCCACTTCACATACAATAATGGAAACTTCGCCCACGAAGTCATGTAATCATAGTGAAATGAGAATATTCTAGTTCTCAAATATCGAAACTATGAAAATCTGTTGTAATTACATTCGTCAGTTAAATATGCAGTAAGTTTGCAAAAAATAATGCAGAAAAATTGACTATCAAGATACGATGTCGTAAAATGTTTGATGAGATAACAAGTTGATGAAAGAATATAGTGATGAAGTTCCCAAGACTTCCATTGCCTTTTATATTCATGCTCAAAGTTGTGAAACGCAAAAGTGGAAGGAAAAATATTGCTAGGTTGAGGTGCTTTATAGCGGAGAGTTGATTGTGTGTGCGTAAAGTGGATACAAGGGTCTCCATGGAGTAATGTATGACGGCGTGGTTTTTATGCGTCTGCGAATGAATCAGTAAAGGCATTTTTAGTAACGCGAAGTGATAATAAATTATATACACGAACCCGACACATGCAGGCCTCGGGAGATATGTTCGTGATAAATTCGATGGATAATCGTTGCGGCTATCAGCTGTGTATAAAAGCTATATGACTGCGTTTCTTTTTATTTTATTTACGTGCACATATCTATTAATTATTTGATATTAATTATTTTTCCTCGTTACAAAATAAAAAGGACGAGGCGTGTAAATGACTCACAATATCTCTTTAATGAGATATATTTTATTAAATTTCATAATTGCGTCATCTCTCCCACGAGTTATTTTTATCCCGACGGAAGTGTTGACGAGCTTAACCGAGATAAACGTGTCATTTAGCGCGTTTTAACTTTCGCTGTACTTTTAATGACATTGCTTGAATTAATTATTCCCCGTGCGATCGAGTACTCGTGACTGCAAGTAATGACCAACGCGTCACTTTTCCGGGAACGCAATATGAACGTAAGCCACGTCACGTAGTTTTGAAGTGCAAACCTCTGTCACGGACGATGAGCACGCGTCCACTAACCTAGTTACAAGTTAAGACTTCAAACTAGATTAGCTGCTACAAAATATACTCTTATCTATCAATGTTTTCGAAGCTATTTTAAATTAAAAGAAAAATTAACTGAATGAAAAAGAAAAAAAATAAGCGATGTAAACACATTTTCTCTAATAAGAGTTATACCATTATACTAAACATGAAGCATGTTAGAAACAATATAATATTTACAATTAATATCATATATTCGTTTGCTTCACAGATTGTATTATTAAAACGGAAAGTCAGCTCGATTAATAAATTTAATTATGTTATTATTTCCAATCCAGTGAAATGGCATAATTATATTTATTATTAGTTATATTAATAGTAATTAATTAGCAATATTATTTGCGTTTGTTACAGGACGATTTCTGATCTAACTAACGGAAACAACAACAGGTAACAAGACATTTTAAAATTGAACATTGCACGAAAAAGTAGCTATTAATTAAAACTGGTTTATTTCTATTGTCTTATTCATGTTGTTGATACATCATGCATGTTATTAATATATTATATGATTTCAATGTTACGTATTGCATATTGTGTTAACAAATAAAACGTAGCTTTTATCTGTTCTTTATAAGCGACGCTTTTAGTTCGACAATTCCGTTTGAATGAAATTCGCAATTTGGAATATATAGTGCAAACTTGAGATTTGAGAAAAGATTCATGACGAGACATATTCCCACGCAAAAATCGCACACAAGCCGCAGCGGAAAAACAAAGTGGATTATGCGTCATGTATACTTTCGCCGTTAAAACGAGAGTTTATTCCGCAGACGGTCTAATGTCGTAAGTTTACAGAGGACCTCCGGAAGAGGCGGGGGTGCCTTTGGCTGTTAGGTATAGGTGTCAACGTTATAGGTAGCTCTTTTCACCAGACTTTCCTTCGTGCGTCTTACTTCCTCCCCCGGTTCCTTCGAAAGAGGCTTCACAATGTCGTCCGTGTATTTCTCTCCTTCTGCAGCTCTTCCTACTTCTATCCGCGCAATGCCCGAAGGTATGTTGCAGCTTACAGTCTCACTGTTTATCTTCAGCCGTGAGCTTTTGTGTTTGCACAGGCTCCTGGCACTACCAACCGTCGCATATCCACATCGACCTCGTCCTTCGTGGCTGACTGTGCAAGACGAACTACCGCGGTCCTCTATTTATTTAGTTTTTTCTCGGGAAGTTTGTGGATCCTGTAGGAGAAATGCTTAATTGCCGTAAGTGTCCGCGCCACTGCACAGACCTTGGAAACGTTTCTTCATGGAACCTCTTGATCATCACGAATTTTTGCCATTTCAAAGATTGAAATTCACACTGTACGTAACGAGCGTGAATTTATTTGAATAAATTAATTTTAATACTTTTAGTCACGATTCTCTATTTTATTTAATATTCCCTTAAAAAATGTATTATTATTCGTTTGAATGTCCGATACATTTTGCGATACTTTCATATTTTTTTATCGCACTGGTATGAATTTTCACGGGCTGAAAAATTTTAAATCTTTTTATTATATATTCGTACACTTCTCTCTCTCTCTCTCTCTCTCTCTCTATCTGTCTATCTTCCTGTTTTATATCCATATTAATTGAAAGTGACGTCAAAATATTCTCGCTATATCGTCGAATACACAGTCATGTCAGTTGAAAACATGTCTAAAGGACCGGCGTGAATATTAGAAAAGTTTTCACGAAATGACATTTCTGTACATTGACATGTGACATTGCTGGCGTTGCGGTTTCGCGTTAAAAGAAACGTCTAAATTACCTGCGATAGCATCGAATTCAAAACTGGACGCGACGCGCACGGGTTAGCGCGGGTTAAAAAGTACGGATACCGTGGGCGATGTTCCGTGGTGGTAGTTTTTGCAATTAGCGATATCGGCTACGTCATCCGACACGTTCGGTCGGCCGAGCGACGCGATGCACCGGCTGGTGCCGGAGTGCGCACTTCGTAGTGTCGTCGGTGCCGCCTGGCGTATCGCCAAATTTCCAGCTGACCCACCCTCTTTCTCTCATTCCCTCTTTCCGTATCCCTCGTACTCTATTCCACCTGGCTGTCGTCGATTCCCGCGTTGTATATATCGACGCCTAGGGCCATGCGCGTTATCAAACGATTTATATCGGTGTTTTGCAAAATTTGTGGAGCCAAGGCTTGCTGCGACTGGCATGAGGTGCGCGCCAGTCCCGCTCGGGGAATGCATTAAACGTTAACGGCGAAAATGGATAACGAGGGTAGCGGCGATGGTGTGCAGCGGCGGCATCGGCAAAGGGTGCCTCGTGAATCGCCATGAGCCAAAAGATATCACCGCGGCGTGTTATCGAGTTTAATCTAGGCTCGTTAATAACCTTTCGCTTTTGTAAGCGCGTACGCCGCAGAGAGATCCGTTTCCACACGCTCATTCGCGGCCGGTCGAGGCATCAGGATTTATGTCTGTCCTCGATAGCGCACGCCGCCGTAACACGAAAGTCCGGAAGCCACGCCTCGCATTTACTGTTAAAACGCGCCCATCGTGATCCCGATGCCGCTTTTGACTATCCGTCTTCCTTGTGGGTGGACAAGCGTCGCTCGCAACGAACGAACGTCGCCGTTGGCGATAACGTCTGCGAAAATATTCATCCCGTTACTGTAAGTCTCCGGCGGAAGAGTCCCTGGAAAATCCTGAATTTTCTCGGCGTACGTCGCATCGGTGCGGTGGCAAGAGATTCAACGGAAAATGGGACGTACGTTTCGCGTTAAGAGAAGTTCCAGGCCGCCGGGGATACGAGTCGGCGACGGCGGCTTAGCCCCGAAGTGATTGCGTAAAGGGCGCAGCTGCAGGCACATTCGAGGATTCTTCGGGGAATCCAAGCGAGCACCGTCGCTGGGATAACGTCGGAGAACAAAGAGCGAAGTAAGCTAAAATAATTGCCAATTACAAAACCGAGCTGGATATTAACATTATCTTAGGAAGACACCGCAGCAGACCGCCAACGTTACCTGCAGCTGCAAGACGATGAGTTTCTTTGTGAGAATGTTTTTCCGCGTTTTTCCGTCCGGGAAATCTCGAAGTGGAGCAGTTGCCACATGCGTTTTCTTCTACGATAACCGACTATGCCGCCCGCGTAGTCGAGATAAAGGAGATCGTCCGCCTTCGAAGAAAGGAACGGCGGATATCCGCTATGAACAATTATTAGTACAGCACAGAGCTTTCAACTTTGGAATATCGTTATAACGTGATTTTATCTACAAGTTGTACGGAGAAATTCACTAATGCAAGAAACAAGAGATGAGTCTTGAAAGCGCACACTAGCAATTGCGCGGATATGAAGCAACGTATTTCGCGTTTAATCTGGTTACACACAAGATACAGTAAAACGAAATGAGATACAGCAGATTTACAGTAATATAAAGTATAATTGCGTAACATGAAGATTCACAATTATTTAGCTTCTTTTGTCAGTCACGCAACCACAATTGACACGATAAATAAATTTCATGCATATCATATTATACAATTACCAATTCAGATTTGGAGAAATTTTGAAGTGAAAATCTCCATAATTTAAGTAATATCGCAATTGTCACCGTTGTTTTCTTTTCCATCCAGCAATCTATCAATAGATTTTCAACTGGGATTTGTTTCTTTCTCCAATTTCTCCTCTTGCTCTCAAGCGTACAATCTCGAATCAGAGTCAAATCCTCAATTCAGTTATTCACGAGATAGAAATTTCCGATTAAATCGCATTTATTAAATTTATCTCGATTTAACTTTGATAGATATATAACTTTTGTCTTTAACGGTGACAGCAGAAAAATTACAAATGACACGATACGAAACGGTTGTAGTCGTCGTGTTCAGGCAATTATCGGACAGAGTTCAGCATATTTGTACCGGAACAGTTCTGTCACAAATAAATATGAATGACGGGTTTCCGACAGGAAAATAACGAGATTCCTCGATCCCGCAATTCTGTGTTGCTGGCCATTATTTTCCATTAATCCGCTATGGCAGGAAAAACCCGACTCCGGATTGAAGAGTCACTCGTCTTTCTCATTCGGATTTCCGAGACAAGCCTGCCTCGATTTCATTCGAGATAAAAGCAGAGAAGTAAGCGTAAAAAGAAGCCGTACTGTTTGCAAAGTCCTCCCTTGATCCGGCCGTAGATGCGGCCTAAGGTTGTTCGGAAAACGCGTTTGTATTAATTAAAATGTAATTAATCAGAATTAAATTGACTTCGGCTGGATAGGAAGGGTGAGGCGCGCGACGACGAAGGAAATTGATTGGTGGAAATGGAAGAAGAATAGCATGGTGATGGCAACTTTTCTCGACGGATCGTTCGCTAATTCCGCGATTCTACTATTTTCACTCTCCCGTCGTTCCAAATCGAAAATAATGTAAATATTTCACGAACATCCAATTAGCCTAAGAAAAAAGTGCGGAATTAATTCAACAGTGTTTAATGGCTTCTTGAAAGATTAAACTTCAGTTACTTGCCTATGTATCTGGATCAGCAAAGAAACACGAAAAACTTATTACATTCTTTGCTAAAAATCCTTAAACTAAATGTGATGTGAAACTATCTTTTCTATGCAGCTGTATTGGCGTATAAAGTGGCATATATACATTTCTTATATTAGCCATGCAAAAAAAAAACATAAAAAAAAAGAGGAAAAGAAAATTTTGATTTGAGTATTTTTTTATATTATTTATAAAATTGCGTGGTTTTTCGATTGTTGGAAGGTTACAGATATGAAGTTTTATGTGTAAAATTCATGATGCGTAGCACGACACAGTGTGAGGGTACAATCGCTAAAACATTTATAAAGTTCTTTCAAATGTTCGGTAAAATGTAAAATCCATGGACATTTTAAGAGTCAACCGACTTGCGCATGGTTCTTACGTTGGTTAGGAAGTTTCGGGACTAACTATGGCGAAACTATTCAACATTTTTTTCCCGTTAATTAAATACCGTTCTTGTAATGGAGTTAAAAGAGTCGCGGTACTTTAAAATGTTAAATGGGAATTAGGTCACAAACGTACCGTTAAACTCATTTTTTTTCCATTACTCCTCATAAACGTGTTTGGTCGATGTTCAGTATTTTCATTTATTTTTCAAGCTTTTGCGAAACATTGTTGTGGCCGAAACTTGGCATTGCTTTTCGATGGCTTTTTTTTTTAACAAACAGCTGTTGACAGCTCGGTGACCTGCTACAAGTGAATTTAAATGTACATTTCTCTGTCAGCGGTTGCAGATGTTAAACGTATCAGAATCAATGTTTCGTTGAAATTCCACAAAATTTATTGCAAATAGTACAAGTCGTATGCTTAAATTTTTAAACGTCACGAAGAATGAAATATGATATGTATTTGCAAAAATAATATGCAATAATTGCATTATTCTATTTTTTTATAACTGTAATTCGGGTTTGCATTTTAAGACCGAAAAATTAATTCGGCTCCAATTTAAATGACCACATAAATTCACTAAATTCATTAAATAATTCAATTGAATTATTTAAGATCCAACTTGATCGTTTAAAGCATACTATTAAATCTATAATATCAAATTTAATCTAATTTAAGTCGCCACTCTTACTCAATATATTATTATTTTATACTAAAACAATGATTAAATTTGAAATATAGTGTCACAATTTGATATAGCATCAAATTGATACTGTATAGTATAAAAATTAGCCAGTTTTAATTATATAAGATAAAAACGATATATTCAGTAGGAGCAGTCGCAACTTAAATTAGGTTAAATTTGATGTTATAGATTTATAGATTTATAGATTTAACACACAATGCATTTATTTTATACCTATTGTTTTTTTAACATTATTATTGTAATATATACATATTTTTTAAATTGACTCTTACATTAAGTAACACCAATATTACGATACATCTATTACTACTTTTCGCCACACCTGGTGTACGATTTCGACGTTTGAGAAAAACATTCGCAGCAAAGGCAATTCAGGAAATACACGTTCGATGTGGCGGAAACGCGATCGGCGACGTAAGTACTTGCAATTGCGCGCGCTTGCACGTGCCCAAAACTCGTGGCGTTACTTTTTCGCGCGACTTACCGAGGAGCAATAAAGGCAAACGACGCACCGTGCCGTACGATTTATTATCTCGCGGTAAGCCCGTCGACTCTCGAATGAATTGCTCGGTCGCAACTTTTTCGTAAGGTCCTCGGAGAACAAAGCCCGACTATAGATACCATGTGATCGGAAGGACAATAGAATTAATGGCCGGTGAGGAGCGCTCGAGAGAGAATTTTTCCGCCCGCCATCGTGCCACAGGGTCGTCTACCCCTTTCCTCTCCAACTCTTTGCCGTTGTCCCTCACAGCGTGAAATAACGGCTTGCCACTACGCCGACGTTGGATATCGAGGTAGGTAGTGGTGGTCGATTCGGGGGAGACTTCGGCGGGAATTCCGACGTTGGACGTGTCCAAACGTTATCGGAGGGCGGTCATCGCTGAACGCCACCGGAATATAGAAACCGGGGACCGGATGCTACTCCGTTTCGTGGACATTTCCTCTCTCTCGTCAACGGACCCTATCGTAAGAGGCGAATGAAAATGCCTCCCGCTCCGATCTTCCTGCGGAAAGAGCTATATCGTATGTAGTATATGTTTTCATATAGCCGCGACGTAATGCAATATTAAACGCTTCGACCGTCCCCTTCGCTTCGACCACTATCGTGTCAGTTCACTCGACGGTCATTGTTCTGGGTCGATTTGGTACGCGGATGGGATCGCGGAAGAAAGAATAGACCGTTGAAATCGTGTTATAAGACGGAATGCGATGAGCCGTTATCTCGAATTTATCGAGGATTCGATGGATAGGCAGGAGAACGCGCTCGTTCTAAAGGACATTGGTTGCCGCGCTGCCGTCGCTGCTGCTGGTGAAAAGACCGCGAATAAATTGTGCCCACGGAAGCGGATAACGCGTGAATCTAGAACGCCGGGAAGAGAAATCTGGTAAAAAGCAATGTCGTGTGTTGTCTGGGTTATAGCTTGCTCGAAAATACAGCTTCGTTGAGATCAATAAAACCTCAATCCCGCTCTCTGGCCCGCGGCTAACAGCGTTCTCGAGAAAGCTCTCGCACCTTTTATCCGCTTCCCGATCGTACACCACTGGGAGTGTATATTAAGTGGCACTAGCATCGATTAAACTCAATTCCTTTTATTTTCTTCAATCACGCGTTATTCTTTGATTGTTTATCGCGTGGATTTAAACATATGAATACTTGAATCCATGCATATTGTGCTCCGCATCGCGGATTACAGTTTTACATCGAACATTAAATTGATGATGATATAATTATTATTTAACAAAGAATATTCACGTGATTATGTACATCGCGTATATATATCGCGATTGTACTATTAGCGGATTAAATTCGCTAGTTGCATTAATGTTGTAACAAGCAATTGCATTTTAGCGACGAAAGTCACAGCGCGATGATCAAGAATCAATAGAATCTATGAACGTGCCAAGAATCTTCTGACCTACGTGCCTCAGTTCGACGAAACAACCGCAATCGGATCCTGTGGCAGCGATTACGCCATAGCGGCCGCAAAAGCGCTTTAACCGAATGCACGTTCGCGGCGTTACGCCGACATTGGTGTACGGCCACTCGAAACGACGACACTCGTAGCCGACCAAGCGAATCGCATTAATGATGGTTACCGGAACAGCCAGCGGACGAGGATGCTTTATCGTGCTCCAGGCGCGCCGTATGCGGACGGACAAGAAGCCGTGAGCGGATAATTATACGGAAGTTTCCAATTACGGATAACGCCGTAGCGAGTAACCGTAGGTGTTAGCAGTCAGCCGCTATCTAATCCCGAATCGAGTGGTGGGCCCTATATAGGACCTTCAGCAGACGTCGTGTGCATTAAGAGGATAAGCCATACCGTGATCGTAGATTAAGCGCGTAACGTTGCGTGACATTAACCACCGCTATTGAGTTACGCATTGGAGATATTTCGCGAACTTGTGAAATGCAGGCAAACTCGTTGTCTATACTTGTCCTCTCTTGGATCACTTGTAAAAATATCGTACGGCACACGATAAGTTCAAAAAATATTCGTACAGGAAATATTTTTGTAAAGAGTCTTATTTATAGAAAATAAATATTAATTAGCAATTTTATACAATGAATACGTTCTGTTCTAATATAAACAAAAGAGCTTTAAGTGTTCCTGATCTTAGAAGTTACATTTCTCTATTGTATGAATACTTTTTGTGCGTTCAAATACAATTTTTCATTTTCGCTTATTTTTATTTTAAAATAATATATATGTTAATTATTACACATTTTTAGGTAAAATAATTTTGAGAAATATACAGTCTTTTATTCTTCTCGTTAATAAGTTGCTAATTAATGTTTATTTATTAAAAATAAGATTTTTTAAATTAAAAATAAAATTTTTTACATTAAATGTTTAGAAAAAATTTATATTCATAAAAAGAATCATAGAATATTACTATTTGCAATGTCAATAATTTTGCGGCTAATTAATATAATTATCATTTTTTCAAAGACACACAGAGATTATGCTAATTACACAGACTTATTGTGTAATTTAAAATCATATTTTATATCGTGAAAATAATAACATCGTTGTTTAACATGCATTTGACATCATTGAATTGACGTTTTGCCCGATGACCTTTTCTTTGATGTGTAAGGTGTGTCTTGAGCGTAATCATCGTAAAAGTGATTATGCCTGCATATATATTCAGTGAACCAAAATGGTCTTTCGGAGGGTCCGAGCTAAAAAGAACGTTACTCTTAATGAGCTGGCCTATCGCCAGTTCCTTGTCCGATAGACTAACTCACCCTACAACTCGAGTCAATTTGCTCGGTCATAGACTTTCGGACATAAGCATCCGTCGTTTAATAATAGTTCGATAAAATAAAACTTCAATTCGTCATTTTAGCAATATTATGTCTTGTCATATTTTAACTTTAATATATCCAACTAAATAAGAGAATTTCTATATGCGGTCAAAGCAGATCTTAATGCTTAAATCTCGGCTTAAATACTTCTGTATGAATTTATTACATATATATCTGTGCGATTCTACAAAAATTAATAATGAGATGTTAATGAGAATTTTAAATCTGCAAATAATTTTATCGCAAGAAATATTACTTTAGCCAGAGTTTGAAATCCTCGGTGATCGAATTATTATGACGTCCATCCCAAAAAATTTGAAAGTTCTAGATTCAAATTCTGGCTGAAGCAATATTTTTCGGAATAAAATAATTTGCAAATTTAAGATTCTCATATTAATATCTTATTATTATCTTATTATTGTTAATATTATTATCTTATTATTATTAATATTAATATAATATCTTATTATTATTAATATTAATATCTTATTATTAATATTTTTATAAATGTTTATTAGCAAAAAAATTATTAAATTGTCAATTTAATAAATGATATTACTACTTTGATTCTGCTTACGTTGCTGCGTCTGCTTGAATACGTTTTAAGATTGAAAAAGATTTCGATGCGCTTGAAAATCAGTTTGAAAAATCAGATAATATACATATATATAAATTCATATAGACAAATTTAAGCACTAAGATTTAAGCACTCTGTTTTGATCGGATATAAGAATTCTCTTATTTAATTAGATTTATTCTCATTAATGGATACTATCATAACTTTAAATAAATTCAATTTATGCACTGAGAAAAATTTCTGATTAAAAATGAACGAACCAGAAGATTTCTGATCGTATTAATTGAAATTCTGATTATCTCAACTAGAATTATAATAGATCAATAGAAAATTCTGATTTGTTCATTTTTCAATCAGAATTAATGCAAGATTCTTCTTCAAATGAGTGCATCTATTTTTATATAAATAGTAAAATGCTTTTAAGTGTAAAATCAATGTACACTTGATAAAGATACAGTCAATATGTACAGCTAATAATACAGTTTCTCGCTTGTAACCGATTTACGTGAATCTCACTCGCACTATAATTAAGTATGCAGATATACACGGCAACATTTCCGTGGGCTCTCCTACGCCCGCGCGCGAGCGTTTGCTTCGGAAACTATCGCAAACTATCCAAGTTTATGTGATATACTAACACAGCCGGCAGAAATCCGAAGAACGACGAGCGGAATTACAAGTATTACGTTGATATCGTCTCGCGACCTTATCGATCGTTTGAAATCCCTTTCTGTAGAATGCAATTTGGAGTATTCGTTGGCTCTTTCCCGTTTCGTTACCTCCCGATGATGGATTACCCCATTACGCGGATTCTTTTTCTTTTTTTTCTTCTTTTTTTTTAACAGGTCCCTCCGAGCTGACCCAGTATCACATGGCATATAATAATAGCTGTGCCGGCGCACGCCAGAGTGGCTTGGCCCTCTTGTTCTTTGAAACAATAGGACGTTACTTTGTTTTCTGACGTACCGTCGTTTCGGGCCGGCGAGCATACGCGAAATCTAATCCATATCCTGGCGAGGGTGAAATTTACTACTTTAATAACACTGCATATTGCTATCCAGGCGCAAGTATACATACGTACGCGAATACACTGTGCCGCTGGCGTACCAATGTTCTCCAACTTCTATCCAGCCTCTGTCCGACAGACAGGAACGATTTCGAGTATTTAGGTCAAGTTGTACCCGTTGTTTGCTAGTGACCATGTAATACGCGCGGCCGTTACCGCTGGCTGCAAAACGTAAATCCGGTACAACCGTGGCAACTTGTTCCCTGTCGGAATAGAAAGTAGCATCGCTAATTTAACGACGTAACACGATGCCGCGGTGTTCGTTACCTACGAGCAATGATATTTCTGCGGCGCGAAACAACGTCGAGACGCACATTCGGCTGACAAATTGCACGAAAATGCCCTACATGTGCTTCAAATCGCTGACGCGAACTGCGAAGTCGACATAATGATGGTAGACATGAGTAAAGAATTCTACACCATGATATTAGAGAGAGAGAGAGAGAAAGAGAGAAAGGGAGAGAAAGAGAGGGAGATGTATTTTCATACTACAAAAAATAATTATAATTTATTCCCATTATTTTAATTTGATATTTCGAATTGTAAATATATAAAAAAAAATTTATTAATTTAAAAATATTTATTTTTTACAATGTATTGTAAAAGAATCTATGTAAGAGAGTCTCTCAAAAGAATATATACGAGAGATTGATATTTTTATAGTTCGTTCTTATTTCAAGATAATCTTAATGATTTAAGATGCTAATGGCTCTATGATTGATTTGTGACATCTTACTCAAAACTATTATATGCTTAAGATAGTCTTAAATATAAGAATCAATTATGAAAGCCAACTTAAATTCATTATATGGTTATCAAATATAAACAATAAAACAGCATTATTTTAAAGATTTGAAGCTGTAGTTCATCACTGGTAAAATTTAATAGTTAGCAAACTTGAGAGTAACAACTTTATGAGAGCGTATTGAGAAAGAAGTCTCCACGTGAAAATCCGGGAAGGCTACACACGATTCGAAAGGATGGGCTATTTTCACTCGTATACACACGTGCCCTATAAGAGCAGATTGGGGTGAAGAAGCCGCTCCTCTATTTTCTTTACCTGCGTGGGACAGTCACGTGCCGCGACGTACAAAAGAGCAGGAAAGGAATGAAGGAAGATGGAAGATACGAAAGAACGGGAGAAGAAAGAGAACGATATACGATGTTAGGGTGGATCCTGGATACATAACGTAACGGATGGACAGGCAAGCTAAGGCTAGATGGGTAAGGCTATACTCCAAAGCTAAACTACTTTGCCCCAAGCAAGACGGGGGGTTTGCGAAGCTTGAGTGCTAGCCGCTTGTTCTGTAATCCAATAGAGACCCTAAGACCTTTCCCACTCCACCATCAATATAGGTACACACGCCGATAGGTACATCCTATGTACATTGGATACGTATGTAAATTTCAATATGGCGCGTCGAGTCTGCGCGTTTTTCTACGATCTACCTAAGTTGACCAAAAATAATCCACGGATACCAGATGAGAAAAGGATTCGCTGGACCCTTTGAGTTCTTGGAGATTTTCGGAATGTGCGAAACTTACAGACGACATTGTGGACGACCGACTCTAGATGTTCTAGCGATGAAACGTGCAATGATTTTCAAACATCTCACAGCCAGGATGATTGGATAAGGCTTTCGAGCTAATACATTATTTATATTTATTCGAACGTAACTCTCTCTCTTATTCGATATTACGAAAACTGTGAATATGCCAAGTAAACGTGCCGTGCGTCTCAATGGAAATCCAAATCGTTTATCCAAATCGCTACTTCACAATAGTATTTTGATACTTGATTAATATGACTATTATCGATGGAATCAAATTGGCAAGTTACTAATTATTCGTAATTAGAGTAATTATATTATGTTATAATATTTCAATCAAAATTCGAACTCTCTTACTATCTTTTATATATTAGAGTTCACGTACATTATACCTGAACATGTTCGAATTTAAAAAAATGGTAATAAATATTATAAAATTCGTTCTAAACTACTTTTTTATAAATTATTTTCAGCTGACTACATTTTAAGTAGTTGCATTTGTCTGACCTCATTTACTATCCCGCGCGTAAAATCTCGGTATAATACGTATATAATGCGTTTTCCTAAATGCACTGGTTTCTGCGAAATACATCCACCTTCATTACATTTTCATTATTA
>Ga0157364_1003371_pt1 | contig 15455 bp, 2 predicted proteins | sample AttsexASBM2_FD_111476 | JGI IMG/M metagenome (GOLD analysis project Ga0157364, IMG submission 111476) | Fungus gardens microbial communities from leaf cutter ant in Ribeirão Preto, State of São Paulo, Brazil - Atta sexdens ASBM2 | ecosystem: Host-associated > Fungi > Mycelium > Unclassified ...
ATTTTTTGATGATCCAACAAAATTATTTATAAATCTGTATCTAACTAAATTTTTAAATATTATATTTCCGCAAAATTCTTTCTATATATCATTTTCGTAGATAAATATGGTTAGGAGAAAAGTTTCTTTACAAGTTGATAAAAAGATTTTTCCCCACCAATATCTTCATTAAAAATAATCAAAATTTACATTTAGAAAAAGGATTTTAAAGCTTGAAATCTCTTCTTTCGAATGGTTACTATATTTTTTGAATTTATGTGGGTTTTGTAATTTTACATATAGAAAACTACGAGTTAAAAAAAATTTTTTTTCACTTTGTAGGTTTATAGCATGCCCAAAAAAAATTTGAGCAAATTTTCAACTATCTATCTACTATATTTGAAGTTACCATATAGCTGAAGCTTTTCCTACAAAATTGTTTTTTAAAAATGTTCCTACGATTTTTTGTTCCTGAGTTATTCACGGATTAAATAAAAAAAAAAAAACATTCTGATTTTATTGCTCGTAATTCCATTAAAAATCATTGTATCGCAATTAAAAATACAGATTCTTAAAACTGAAACGTTGTTCCGTTAAGTAATAATTGCCAATTTTTTTAAATAGACTATATGAGTTACCAATTTGTAAAAAGATTTTTTCCTTAACCTAATATTTTACGTGATATTATAAGGTGTAAAATTTACTACAATTCTAATTTCAATCATTCACTCGTGTTTGAAAAAAATCAAAAACAAATGATTACATATTTGATAAAGCATTATTAAATATATAACTTTAAATGTGCGAAAACATTTGTCATTGATCAGATTAATTATTTTAAAATTTAAAGCATACAAGGAATAACACAAAAAATATTGGAAGCCTTTTCTATGCCATCTCAATTTTTCTAATTTATTAAATTTGTTGTATCGTATGATCGATAACGAATCTACAAAAATTCATCTAAGTTGTTAATACAACAAATCGCCCTTGTATCGCGAAATGTCAAATTTTTGCGCAAGAAGCGATATTACAGTAATCAAGTATGAAATCGTCTATCTCGGAGATGCACTGCTGTCGGTGTGTAGAATCCGCGCGACCTCGATGGTGACCTTGCACTAGCACTCGTCATCAATCTTTAATTTCCACACCTGCAGCAGACAGATCATCGCGCGTGAGTCGAGCTTGCGCGTCTGCAGATAGACGGAGAGAGAGAGAGAGAGAGAGAGTGTTTATGTGCGACTAGATTTCCGAGATCTTGACTCGAGGTAAGAAACGGAGATTCTCGCCAACTGTAATAATACATCTGGAGACATTCGTGAAAGAAATTTATATATATGTTGACTCCTATATCTCATAGATTAGACTCCGAACATTAAGTGCGCACAACGTGGCGCTAAGATACCGTTGTTAACATTTCCCTCTCGCGTGTTAATATCTCCAGCATTATCGTATTATATCCAATGAGTTAAAAGATATTGTACACTTTGATTTTCATCCCTCTCAGGGAGGGAAGTCTCGGGATGGAGAGAGACTCTACTATCTACACATTTATTACATATGCATATTACTTATGCATTAGTTAAAAGGTAACTCGATGTCGAAATAACATCTACATTTAACACATACGTTTAGAAATACCTTAACAATATGGCTTAACAACCTGACAGCTTAATTTGTTGCCGGTCGAATGGTGTGAGTGCCTTGGGGTAGAAAGAACGTGTACGTGAATAGTAGTGTCTTCTGCCTTTTGAATCGAATCAATGAAATTGAAAATGGGTATCGTGCACCGTAATCAGGAAGCGGACTTGTTGGTTATTCTATTCGCTCTGTGAATCGTTTCTCTGTGAATAATAACAGAACGCAAGACTGGTGATTTCTGTGATCGACGAGAGCCACGTTGCATCTCGTTGTGTTTATTAAACCGGGTTCTATCTTATTCGATTATGCATTACAGAATATTCAATGGACGTTTTATTGTGATCGTTCGATATTAGTATAGTTTATCTTCTCTGTGATGCCAATAATTATCTGTTTCCTCTTCGAGAATTATTAATTATTTCTAACGTAAACTTCTCAAGCGCGTAAGCTGTCGCAATCACTATTGCTTTATTATACGCCATATGTATGTTGTATTAACATAATTTCGAACTATAATTTCTTATAGTTAAGAATGTTTGTTAATGAAACAAGAATACTTCAACGTAAAGTCTCGCGTTATACCAATAGCCTCTTCTTTTTTTCTCCGGTAATTACCGCACGTGAGTCTGAGTTTCTCTCATTTACCTCCATTAGCATATTGTATTCCGCTCCCTGCGTAAACAGATTGTACCTTCGACACATTAAGAAACAGAGACCAGAAGTTATCTATTATTACACTAAGTCGTGAAAGTCTAACTGTATAATTTTTGTATGCGTTCTGGGTTTGCTATTTGAGTTCCTTACCTCTAATTGATGTTCGCTTGGAAATTCCTTAAGTGGCATTCGGAAGTCCAGGTACTGTAAGTTAATGTTCTTTACTTAAAATAAACATAATTGAACGATCTTTTTATTTTGAAGGAAAACTCGAGGTATAAGGTAATTTTTAGTTATGTAATCTTTTGTCTGCAATCTGAGTTTTTTTTTTTTGGTACAACAGAAATTTTGCTCTCAAATTTTTCCGAAATGAAGGAAACCTATGATAATGTAAAAACTATTTATTTACTCTTTTTTTCTAAGATCCATTTCTACCAATATAATTTAATTTTAATCTCGGTTTAACTAATTCTTCATCTTTTTCCAGTCCTAAGAATTAGAAAAAGATAAAGAATAAATTGAACTGAGATTAAAGCTAATCTACATTGATAGAAACGGGCCTAATTCTAAGAATAGAAAACAGAAAACTGATGAACGGTAAGTTAAATTTACATTGATGGAACTCTTAGTAATGTAATAGAGATGTTGAAGTAAACTTAAATTTTTCTACATTCTTTGAAAGTTTAGAACAGTAGAAAAACTTGAACTGGGCGGAGAGAGTAAAAATATGATTGCAGACGGAGAATTTAATTAAAATTATGTAAGATTATTAAAAACATTTATTAAAAAAATTGTAAAAAAAATAATTGTTCTCAACGTTTGGCCTAGTCTACGGGACCCACAAATATCAATTAGGATTAATACGTATCGAATATGTACAATATAAACATATGGGATAAGCCAGATAAGCGAAGAAGTATTTTTTATCAAACAAGAAACGATTGACCTCGTAAACAGAAAAAAAATACACTGGGAATCTTTTCTGCTGATGAGCCTTTCAGCTTTCGCTATGCGCGTTTCTTCGTGTTCTCTCTGACATCGGATGCAGCACGCGAGATGCATCACCGCGCCGGTTCTAATTTATTCCACACCATCTCTCAGTCCCTGTCGATTCGCAGAGAAGTCGTATATCTCTCCTTGAAGTCTTCGAGACAAGATCGCTGCTGTGCGTAAAGATTTTATTTAAAAGTGAAAAATATTTGTCGCAAATTTGTTCAACGTTGAGTTCCTTAATCACAGATAATGTTCGCTGACACATCATATTTTTTTTGCAAAGTAATGCTGTGATTAACTGTGTCGCAGGTCGATCGTCGTAGTTGAAAACTTGCACGCAACATAATTCTCTGAACATTCAGAAGGTCTTCGACTTTACATATTTTTTTATTACAAAAATTTCTTATCGCTATATCTGGCAAATAATTATAATTTTGTCGGTCGGTGAAAATAGCGAAGGATGAACAACGGGTCTGCTACATTATCTTTGACATATTTCTTGACCTTTCTTTACGATAATTTTACTTTCTCCTTTCAGGACGCCTTATAACCTTCATTTGAACCTCATATTAAATTGCATATTATAAAAATGTACGAACGCTTTGCGGTTCGTCCTACCTTGATATCTATACAATTCGCGAATTTGTCACGCTTGCATAGAGAAACACATATAAAACGCATTATATATTCTGCTTCAGGGAATAAAATAAGTAACGGGATTTACGAGGCATTAAAGATATTGTAGAGGATATTTCTCGTTAATATTAATATTTATATTTTGAGATTAATCAGGCAAGCATAAATTAAAAGTAACATTTTTGCGATTCTTGATATAATATCTTACATTTCTTGCATAAAAGAATGATTTTGTTGAAATATTTAAAAATTTAGCTAAATACAGATCTAAAAACAATTTATTGGTCTATGAAAATAATTATAAAATCTCAGTCAGCAAAATTTATGCAAAATTTTGACATTCTAGCAACCGGTCCTATATAATTATTTTGATGCTCAATAAAATTATCTTTAGATTAATATTTACACTGAAAGAACAATTTTGCTAAAGAATCTAAAAATATAGATGAAAAATAATTTTGCTGGACATCAAAATAATATTTTAGAAATCTTAAATAAGATAAGTAATGCTGCAAAATTTTGATATTCCAGCGACCAATTTTGATGTCTTATCTAATTATTAATGGTCCAGCAAAATTATTTTTCAAATCTATATCTAGCTAAATTTTTAGATTCTCTAGCAAAATTGCTCTCTCGATGTAGATAAATTTTTTAATATTTTAACAAAATCGTTCATTATATAACGCCTGCAGCGTTGTTGTCATAATTTTCAATAGTTACAAACTCATGTTTTAGTTGTAGACTCATTTAACTTAGGTTTTACCGTCAAGGTTTCAGTGGCTTGGTATATCGTTCGCTCACCGCTATTTCTCTTCGTGTGTGTACTCGTGAACCCCGGGGTTCATCCTCAAAGGTCACGTAAGGATTTCACCTCGTGGCTCGTACACCTCGAAAGCGTTCTTTCTTGCTCGGAAACCGCTCCAGTAATGATGCAATCATGCGAGAGTACGTGTTCCTCCATTATACGTGCGAAACATAATTTCCATCAATATACTCCAGCAGTATTGTCCGCTTTGTGTAGTTGAGATCTTCACTGTCGTTTAATTTGCACACATTTTGATATAAAATTATTATTGAAGAAGCAATATCTAACAATGTATAACAATAATTCTAATTCCTACAACATTGATTAAATTGTAGTACGATTTAATATGTTTAATTGTATTACATTAAACAAATGTAGTAGAAGTTAAATATGTATTAAATAGAAAGAAATTTTTCTAAAGTATTAAAGTAAAGTACTAAAATTTAGGTAAATACAAATTTGAATATCACCATCATTATGTAGGGAATTCAAGCATGATGATCGTTGCAAAAACATAAGATTTTGATATTCTAGCAACCAGTTTAAACATCCTATATAATTATTTTATTTTTTACTATTCTCTCTCAATGTAAATAGCAAGGCACCGAACGGGAAATTAGTTACATAAATTAGTTACATAAATCAATATCAGTCATTACGCAAATATTCGGATGAGTTATTAACTACCATTAAATTGGAAATAAACTAACTTCAAAAATTGATAACATATTATACATCAGGTCATTGATATGATTTTAAGGATTAAAACCGAATTGATATCACGTTTAATTGTCAAATTACGCAATCCAGATTCCTTTCTACATGGAATGCAGACAAGGTCTAATTATAACACGATTATTTTAACTCTGGTGTTTTAGTGAACTTACTTTCGTAATACAATGTCCGCATTGTGTAGAATAGAAATATTCGAAATTAACTAACTTTAAACTAACTAATATATTGCAGATTGGATATATTTAGATATGTATTCGGACAAGTTGACATTAGGAAAAATGTTTTGGTTTGTACCAACAAGAAATACAAACAAAATAAATTCTGGTCACGTAAGTCAAAATTGAATTTCTAATTCAATTTCAACTAGAATATCTGATAGATTTAACTATGATCGACTGATTTGTACCTTTCTGAATCAGAATTTCAATTAACACAAGAATTTCATTAATACATTTTCCCAGTGTAAAGATCGAGTTAATTGCCACTATCACCAAATTGCGTAGACTCCTTTCTCCTCGCATGTAGGCGAGTCAATTAAATCAAGCTTGCAAATTCCAGTTTCAGCGTTTAATTCGATTCCCGTGTTATGACATTATGATATTTGTGTAAAAAGATTATTCGACGTATAAGCAAACGTGATATACAATCGAGATAAAAGATATCAAACGCGCCTTCACCTGTTCGATACTCATAAATTATCGTCCACGTCATGCCGATATAAGATGGAGACTGTCTCGGCAGATGGTCGGTATGTCACGCTGGATCACAGAGCCGATGACGATCGCGACGATTACGGCGACAACGACGATGACCGATGCGTCGAAGGAACGAGCTCAATGAATATTAATTGCGCGATACATTCTATCATCAGCATTGCAATTAGCGCCGATAATGACAGCGGCAGTTGCAACACGACGTTCGACGTCACAACGAGCGTCAGCGAAGATGGATTCTCTGGATCCAATCGCGCGTCGTAGGGGACCTTAAATCATCAGGATGCTAATGCTAGATGAACACTGTTATTTAAAACGACAGAGTTGCCGATGACTGTGCGATTTATATTGATTCTGAAGATGGATCATGCGGCGGCACATCGAAGACCAGATCTCGAACAGATTAAAGTTTTTGTCGCGCATGGGATGGAATTGATTTCAGGAAAGCATCGTCATTAATTCTTACATTCGATCGATTACTTCGTGTGTAGTATTATATAGTTGCGTTCATGAATAATGAATTTTCGATTGACTTAAAAATTGATCAATTATGCGAATAACGGTTTATAGGATCTTTTATAGGAAACGAAATATATGTATAAGTACGTTTGACTGTCGCAAATTAGTAAATGTAGATAGTATGAGAATAAGAATAGGCATATGTCGAGAAGCAATCATGTAAATAAATGAGGATGTGAAATGGAATTTTAGTTTTGGAGGACGAATGGAATTCTCATTCTCAGACTGTGGCAACGAATGCACGAGTGAACAGATCGTTGTGGAATATTTATTGTCCTTGTAAAGGATATACACTATGATAACAGCTTATTTTTAGTTTTTATCTTTTGGAATGATAAAGTGATGATGATTTTAAGCGTTTCGGAAATATCGTTTTGAATTGGGTCTGATTCACTGTGAGAAAATTCGTTGTAATTATCTTCTCATCTCTAATATTAATATAATTCTTTAATTATATGTTATTATTTTAGCTACATTAATTATTTAAATTAAAATAGAACATTTGTACAAAGTAAAGTATACAGCTTACTTAGTTTTTATCCCACTGGAATGAAAAGATATGAAATTAGGAGAAAAAAGTCATCAAACTTGTTTATCTGTATATTTCTAGTGATTAATGATATGGATTTTAATGGGACAAACGACTTTTATGCAATTAATGGATGAAATAGAGAGATTAATAATAAGATTTGTGTGAGGAGCAGCATCATAAATTCCGTGCGACTGATGTTCCTGGGAACACGAGAAAACATCGTTCTATCTAACGATTCGATGTCACCGCTTATACGTTAAAATTCGTGTTTTCGTCTTCCCTTACTCTGCAGAATGAGGTGCGCCGCAGATTTCGCGCGACCGGTAACGCAAGTAACACCTAGAAAAATCGCGATAATTGATGGGGGGTCATTATGGAAAATCAAGGTTCGCAGAAAGGTGCACCCCTCGGTGAGCCTTTCCCAAGCTGCTGACTTGACTAATGTGCACGCATGCCTGAATGCGATGGTTCAGAAAGATATAACTTGACGCCATAATCCATGAGGCGAGGCGCTACTAACACACTTGGCTGTTATGGCGACTATTTTTTCGGCGCCGCAATGACAAATAAATCTTCACGGGAAAGAATAAATCGGATCATCTATTTTTCTTTGTCGAGCGATTCACTCGAATCCGAGGATTCTACATATATTTTTTGAATAAAGTCCAAAAATAAAGTATAATATTTTTCGGAAAAAAATCAGCAAAAGTGTTTGTTTTTTAAAACAAAATATAAAAAAATTTTTTTTAAATAAAATTTATATTATTAGTAATTTTAGTTTTTACGTTTTATCAAAAATAAAAAATTGGATATTGATATAATAAATAAGTTAATTTTTCGTTACAAGATCTTGAATAGTAAACGCGAATGTTGATTTTTAATTCTGTTATGTTTTTCTTACGAAACTATAATTAAAATAAAACATTTATATTATCAAAGTTTTGTAATTTAAACTAAAAAGACTATTATAAGATATTTCATTACTATTGATTCATTGCTATTAGTTTTGTTTTTCTTTAATTATAATTGATTAATATTATTTATTAATTAAAGCAAATATATTTTTTGGATAAAGTATATAAATATCTATATTTTTTATATTATCTCTATATTTTTAATATATTAGTTATTTTTATAGTTTATACTAGTTTTTACTAGTTTATATCATTGAATAAAATCCGGAAAGGTAAAATCGGGAATTTACCATGTTTTTTCCACCTGAATTTTTCCGGTTAATCCTTCCCGAGTGAAGTCCTGTGTTTATCCTAGACGTTTATATTCTGAAAGATTTTTGCGAGTTAAGATAATATCTACCTACTGCAACGCATTTTATAAAAAGCGTGTCGCTCTTGTCACCCTTTGAAAATTATACGTTTCCGCGTGGTACATAGATATTACAGAATCGGTAGAACTAAAGTGGAAGACCGCATGTTAGCTTCTCAGGGTCAAGCGGTCGTGTCAAGTGACTCTCGTACGGCTTTTCCCAAGGCCATGCACGCCTGATTTGCAACTAATAAATAAACGATTCGCCAGAATAACTTGTGCCACCAATGACAGTAGAACGAGAAAGCAACCATGTGGCATTTGCATCGGTGCGCCGATAGAAGAAGTACCGCAAGAAACAATACAGCAGTGCTGATTTCCCTCGAAGAGAAAGGCAGATAGTGATACATGATCCGGTTTCTGCTTCAGGTCCATGATCAATTAAGCGTGTTAGCGAAAAGAAGTTTTTATTCCGATGATCTGATTTAGATTGCCATAAAACTGAAAATCAGAGAATTGTTAGGGAAATTGAAAGAATTAGAGAAATCAGAGAAAAGGAATTATGAAAGATTTTCTAGAAAATTAAAATTCTTGTCAAAAATTTTTATCCAAATCAGGGTGAAAAATTTCAAAATATTATTGAAAATCAGGGAAAATTATGAAATTTTGTCTGGAAATTAAGGAAGGTTATAGAATTTTAGGATAAGGAATTTGTATAATCTTGTGATTGTAGAATACTAAAATTTTCGTTTTTATCAATTGTATTTATAAATCTTGATCACAAATTCATGACAGAGTTCCTGAAGAAAAAACATGTATATAATGCAATTTGTTTACAAAAAATATTAAATTCCAAGTTAAAAAAAATACATAACATTGTTAATAAAAAAAAATTACTGACATTCTTATGTTTGAGAGAAGTATTATCATTTTTTGTAAGGAATTTAAACAAAGCATTTTTTTCATATATTTAAACAAGGATTTTATTTGATATCCTAGATGATTTCCACATTTTTCTCTTTAAACGAGCCGGTGAAGATCTCTCTCGCTTCGAGTGATACTTCAATATTAATTTCACGTCTAATCAAACGAATGACACTGCATTCCCTGTGTCAATCTCAGCAGCAGGTGTCAAGGCTAGTCGCGCGCGATACGCCGCGGTAGCCGGAAGTTGTGCCTCACGGTTGGCGCCCGCCGCTGGAACAGACGTTGAATGATAATGATTTGATGTAGTTACGTAGTTAGGACTCTTTCTTGACGCGTAATGCGTTGGAAGGGATGTTTTGCGAATTGAAAACGCGATGCTGAATCTCTATGCCTATCTTGTCTATTCGCTCGGATCGACGACGCTCGGTGCGGAGATTACCGCGGAAATCGTCGCCGCTTCTTTCATCATAGATTACCATCAAATCGATCCAGCGGAACGTAATTTACGGTTACGATGTTGAAATTGCTTGATCGTGGTGAAAATTGGTTGAGCTTGAGACAACTAATGTCGGAAAACTCCGTTAAAAAGTCAAGAATTCAACAAACTTTCAAAACAAAAAAAATTGATCGATCCATTTCTAATTTCTCAAGCGTTTCAGTCGTTCGTGTTTTTGCACTACGACTGCCATCATCAATATAATCAATGTTATGTATGTGCGTAATACGGCACGTTTAGCTTCGTAATCATCATCGCGGCAGGAAGCGCCCAGCAGTATCTCGCTGGACTGTAAGTACTTGTTAAACTAATTTGCTGATTATCGCGACGTGTTATCGAAGAGACGCTGTGATACAATCTTCTTCATGATAGATGACGTTTGCACAGTTTTCTACACAGGTATTACGTACTTCCATAATTTCAGAGACTATAATTATAGTAGACGTAAAATAATTTGTATATTATATTTGTATATATATATGATACTCATATGAAGTTTGAAGTAATAACTTTGAAATAGAAACAGGCAATATTTTAATATCTACCATTTAGATAACATTAACTATTTTTGCTGACAGGTATAATATATCTGTGGCACAATTTTCTAGAAATAAAAAGAAAGAGATGTTTATTTATTTCAGATATTAAAACTGCCGATATTATGCTATTTTGGTTCTGATAATTATTTCAATTTTTTAAAAAATTAAATATACAATACTCTCTAAATCTCGTGAAGTAAAATCTCACTCGAAGAGACTGAATATTCAGCCAGTCTTGAAAAAAAGAGTGAAAATATTATCACTTTTTGTTTAAGAGTAGTAATTTTCACTCTTTTTAGAGTAAGATTTATTCTTTTGAAATGAGATTCATTCCAAAGGATTGAAATTTCCCTTTTTTGGAGCGTAATACCAGGAACTTCATTTCAAAAAGAGAATTGAGATTTCCCTCTTTCAGAATAAATCTCATTCCAAAAGAATAAATCTCACTTTAAAGAGAGTAAAAATTTGACACCCTTGAATATTGAAAATATATGAATATAACACAGATAATTCTAACGATACAAATGATACCAAAGTAACTTTTCACTAATTGAAAACATGGATAGAAAATTAACAAATTAGCAGTTCTAGCGAGATACGGCGGTTCCAATGTTAAAAATAATAGACGTTTTTTTATCATTAAATACAAGCACAAACGTGTATATGGGATAAAAGTAAAATTCACGTTAAATAATGTAATCACAGTTAATTAATTCGCCACATGTACCTATATGGTGACCCGTATAATCAATTATTATAAATACCGGCAGAGGAACACGCGAACGTCGCAAAAATACGAGAGAAATGCCGTAATGCGCGGAGGTGCGTACCTAACTGCAAGCAGTCAGACTTATCGAAATTCCGTGCGTCCGTAAGCTGGCAATATCTTTCGTACAAGATGACACTATCTATCACCTGGCTCATATAGAACCGGACGCCGCTTTTAGTTTCGTGGATTCATAGTCGTCGTCATCGTCTTACATGGGTCAGAGTTCAATCGTGGTTGAGACTGTCGCTGTTTTCGCTGACTCTTGCTTTACCGGGGTAAGCTTAGCGATCGTTAATCAGCCGGTCGTTATCCAATGCTGAATCGCGCGAAGATCCCAGATCCCGTAGCTGAGATGCCATCGGAATTAAGTAAGCCAATCCTTGTACATAAATCGAGAGAATCGAGTGGACGATGTTACCGCGATGGTGTTAATTACGCCTTATAGCTGATGATAAACATAAATCAGTCTGAATATCGTTTTTTTTACGCAACTTTGGTTGTAGAAACCGATTACATTTTTCCCTGGCTATCTAAGTTAATGTTTATCGAGGTAATTGCCGAAGAAATGAACTTACGAATGATAGCCATTTGCCATTCAAGAGGCAAAAATTTAAGAATATACATAGATTCTTTATATTTTGTTAAATGTGAATTGCTTTTTTGAGAGTATTTGATATTACAGTCTTTATATGTACGTGATGGATGTTGTTGATTTCAATAATTCTTAATGTTAGATGTGAAAATCTTGTGAAAAGAACCTCGCACTAATTGAAAAATTGGGTCTCGGTAAAATGAGTTAATTTTAACATGTAGCTTATAATATAGTAATAAAAGATATCATTAATACAAGGCTAATAATGGATAATTTCATGGTGTAAAAATGCTCTTAAGCACAAGTTTTATACTTTTGACATGCCATAGCTTAAAAATCCATTATTGGTCTATTTCTTGTTCACTATATTATAAGCTACATTGTGTATGTGAGAATTATATAACTCATTCCACTGGGACCTAATTTTTCATATAATTATAGTAAAACCTTCGGATTTTTATACAGATATTTTTTATAAACATGCATAAAATATGTAAATTTGCACAAATATGCATAAGTAAATATGCATTTTTAAAATGTTTTTTTAATAAGACGAATTTCTATTTTTATATTACTTTCTAATCTGCTTCCTAAAAAAATATGAAATTGCATAAAAATCCGATATCTAATAATTAGTATGGGATTTAAAAAAATTAATTGATTTAATATCTATAAATAAATAACAAAAAAGCATAGAGTTATGAAACATTTTGTGTGTTATTTCTAACATCTGCAAATTGCAGGAAAAGATGATATACATATTCTACAAAATTAAGTTATCTTTAAAAAGAAAAACCTTTTATCTTCAGAGAGAAAATTTTTCATCTTTGAAAATTATGACGTAATTCTCAAAATGACGTTTCTGTAATTGGAATGTTGATTCCAATCACCGATCCAATCACAGAACAAAAAAATATTACCATCTGACTATCGAGTTTCGTGCATTACCACCTACAGAATTCTTGCGGGAGTACTAATACATTATTTATAAACGATCGATGGCCTTTGTGGCGTAACTTTAGTATGGAGAACGTAAATTTGCAATGTTCGCAGCCAAACGGACTTCTTCTACGGCGTACAAACAGGTTTTGCGCACCGCTGGCCACAGTGTAATTAAATCCAGTAGACCCTACCGGAGTCGCCGATTTATTGCGCTCTTTATCCAATAATGTATAGCACAAATTAGAAATTGCAAACACACTTTGCGCCGAGCATTACGCGCCGCACGAAATTGGAGGGTATTGAATTTTATGTTCGTCCCGTTCGGGAAGCATCAATACCGAAGATTAATTCGAAGAAGGCGTTTGCATAATCAAATATGCAGTTAACCAAATTTGTGAGAACTCGAGGCGCTTCCAGACTGATATAAATATTCCTCAACGTCTCCCTTCTGTGAAGCCGTTTAATTCACAATTTTAAGAGAAAAAAATACTCATTCAACACCTTTATTTTCAATAAATGCGAATAAATTTGCATTAAAATTTTATTATTGTATTTGTATTACAAACATTACATGAACATTATGTACGTTAATATTTTAATATTATCAACACCGTTTAATATAATCAACGAATATTAATATATATATATATATTTAATATCCATTTTTTTTAGTAAAAAATCTATTTCTCTTTCTAAATTTAACAATTTAATATTATAATGGACAATTCTATGATCAGAGAGTTTAATTGCTTATTAATTCTTCAGATTATTACAAGTATTAAAAATTATTTTAATAAAGAGGATCAAGTTTTTTTTCTTTTAATGAAGTTTATAATTATTCAAATTAAATAATTGCAATTTTTGATAATGTCAATAACCACTCAATTACATTTTGTCAAAGAATTTCAAATTATAATAACTTGTTAATATTTGTTAGAAATGCAAATTATATTAATATTGAGTTATTTTCTGTTAAATGTTCTCGAAGAACGAAATTTCTTTTTTTTTATCGACTCAAAAATTATATGTTACATTATGTTTGAGGCGCATTCATGTCGTGCAATTGCTGCTCCAGAACTACGGTACAGGGAAGCCTGTCATGTGATTACAACGTGTCTTCTCAGAGACATCTCGTTATACTTCCGAACTGTAGTTTCTTTTTAAAGAAAAAAAAAGGAAATATGATCCGATTTTGCAGGGTCTCCTCGCGAAGTTCGTGTTCGTGCAAGTTCGCCGCGTTTCCTCGAGGCTTGTGAGATTTCGATGTAAGCCGGATCCTCGTAATTTATTCAAATGTGAGCAAAATAGTGGGGTCGGCCGGGGGCGATATTTTGTCTGAAATTACAAGCTGTCTTGCGCATCCACCGAAATTATTGGGTAAAATGGACCTGTGATTGCACGGAAAAAAAACTAGTCGTCGTCACTTTAATTCTATGCTTTCTTGAAAAACACTTATTGTAGAGTTTACAAGTTCTCGTAGCTTCTTTTTTTATAATATATAAAATTATGTAATTATTTTTCTGCATTGAACTACCCCTGACATGTGTTGATTAGAAATTATTTTTATTAATTTAATTAATTGTTTTACTAATAAGAAATTGCATCTAATTTAAATCGGCGATAAAATATGCTAAATAAATTAATTAATTTTAATGTAATGATCAATACATATACTTACTTACATTTTTTATTGAATAAATTGATTTACATAAATATTAACATATCATACATCTATAGATTTATGTTATAATAATCAGTTTTGTTGATTAGTGCAATGAGAGTTATATTGCAATAAATGTTTGTAATAATTTATACGGTTTTTAAACAGATTTAATACATATCTCAATGTTTTCAGAATGCAATGTTGCTGGCTTTGTCAACAACAATGGCAACGTGGAGAGAGTACCGTATGTTTTTTTACCACAACGGGGGCAGATAATATATCCTCACGCGGAGATTCGCTTCGAAGGTAAATCACTAGCATTAAATAAAAATTAGCTCGACAAAGATAACACTAATCAAATATAAGTCAATTTCCTAAGAGCTTCTCTTCGGTTAGTTATTATAAATAATATTAGGTATAAAGGTAAGATTTAATTCGAAAACAATTTAAATGTACTTACCAACGAAGTCAACTGCAAACATTTCGATTCTGGGTTTGAATTCTGTTCAGTACAGAAGTCAAGTCTACAATTTTATTTTTATTCTATTTTTTAAAGATAATACTATTTTCTCTACATAAAAGGGTGGACGGACATTTTTGCATAAAGGAAAATGTAATTGGCAAAACGATATCTATATTAGCACAAGAAAAGCGAATTGATCGCTTTTTCTCAGGATAAAAGACTAATACTTAAGAGCTTACCGCATAGCCTTCATAAAAATTCATCTTCTCCAACAAAATTCCCGTTGGCGTTCATTTCGCTCATTATCCCCCGCCTCATTTCTTTTACATGATAACACGTATATAAATTACCTTGCGAAACTAGGTGTGACCACTCCTGTATGCGGGATTGCCGGTGCCAAGCAATTGGGAAGAACGGGATGGTCCGAGCTGAGGAATCTCTCCGATGCCGAGCCGCCCTTCAGATTGTTCCGAGACGAAGGCAGGACGTTCCTCCAGGTTGGTGGAAGAGAAAAGTAATTTGTCGCTCTGTCACTACGCGCGAGTGTAAGATTGCAATTAGTCACGTAATTAGGCAGTAACGGACGGAGTCCGC
>Ga0157364_1003372_pt1 | contig 15453 bp, 7 predicted proteins | sample AttsexASBM2_FD_111476 | JGI IMG/M metagenome (GOLD analysis project Ga0157364, IMG submission 111476) | Fungus gardens microbial communities from leaf cutter ant in Ribeirão Preto, State of São Paulo, Brazil - Atta sexdens ASBM2 | ecosystem: Host-associated > Fungi > Mycelium > Unclassified ...
CTGAAAAGGAGCTTGCAGAACAGCTTGGCGTTACGCAGCAAGCCATTTCCGTACGATTACATACGAATAAAGATTGAATTTTACAAAAAAAGCTCAGAACTTTTTTGTACACCTAATAATTTGCAAGCCTTATAACTCAAAAAATAATGAAAATTATTTAATGAAAATAAACTTAATTATAATGTTTTGGAAAACTCTCGAGATGAGAGTCTCTACAAGAATGTGTAATAAAAAGTAGGAGGTTCCATTTAAGAAATTGAAGGAACATTCTCGTAATCTTCAAGTAATTATTCAAGGTTAAACTATTGTAATGACACTATCTTATATCCCCCTCAAAGCTATACAATTTTTGTCTAAAACATTTTTTTCTAAGAAGGAAAAGTTTTTTGGGGTGGGACATTAAAATGGGATACCTTTTATAATTTTTTTATTTATATTCTTGTAAGATCTTTTTATGTACTTGTATATCTAATTATTTATTTAGACAATAACTTTTGTAGGACTTTGTGTAGTAATAATTATCAAAATAATTAATTTTGAATTTTATCTTGTCAATAAGAAAGTAAAAGAAATCAAGATAATTTATAAAAATTAAATATTTTATAAACAATCATTTACGAAATATGAGCCATATTTTCAAATATAAACTTATAAAGATTTTTTCTAATATATGTCAAATGAAGCTGTTGAACTTCTATGCATAACCGTATTTTTGATAATTTACATAAAATAGATAATATAATTTTGTATTTACGGTTATGAGTCGGCGAGCCAGGAAATTAATTGGTAGGCGACATGCGATCTGCGAGTCATAAGTTGCACATTCTAGGCCAATCAAAAATACAAAAATATTCATTTTTTGCTCTAAGATATTTCTCCGGTTACAATCGCACTAGAAAATTAATCGTGTACAATCTATCTACCTCTCCGTACTCTTTGAAGGGAAAAATTTTTGAGACGAGCATACACACGCAAATGTCGTATATGTGTGCACGAACACTGATTCGCAGTGTTCTCTGAAGACAGTTGAAATATGGCAAAGCATGTCTCGCTGCTCGACGTGCAAAAAGAAAAATTCTACCAAATTACAAATTTAAACTACTCTAATTCAAAACGGCACCGCTAGGTCTCACCATTTTTTTTAAGGTTCCTATAACATTTCTACATTACATATTTATTTTTATAAAAAATTTGAAGATTTTCATCATAAAGTATTAAAATGTTACTTCGACAAAGCTTGGTATAAGAGTTATGTATTAAAAGCTGAAATTTTAAAGGTGAATATCTCCATTTTAGCACTAGATCTTTGAAATTTTAATCATATGTAGAAAATTATTTTTATTAATTTGCACTTTAAGGGATATCACGTCGATGACCTTGACCTTGACATATTGGTTGTTAAAATCATGATCCTGAGTGATCTCCAACAGGTTTTAGGTGGTCGTCTTTCGTTAAAAAGTTATTAACAAAGGAAGATCGAAAAATGTCTCTTTTTTAATATATAAAACAAATTTTTACTATATAAAAGAAATTTTCCGTTTTATGAAAACTTATTTTATGACTTTCGAAGCGACTTTCACATTATCTCCTCTCTTGTTTCAGGGGTGCACGATTACTTCGTGAAGCAACTTTCACCCCACCCCACCGCCTGCTTTAAAAGGCGCACGACTTTTCACTTCCTTTTCACTTAAGGGAGAGATGAAGTGGGAGTTGTTTCGCGGCATGGAAAGTCGTGCGCCCCTAAAACAGAAAGAAGGAGGTGAGATGAAAGTCACTTCGGGATGGAAGTCATGCGCTCCTAAAGCAGGATTAGGGGAAGTAGGGTGAAAGTCATTTTGCGTAGAAAGTCGTAAAATATATTTTAAAGCAGAAAATTTCTTATACAAATAGAAAGATTTATTACACAAATTAGACTTTTAGGTCTAAATATTTTAGAAGCTGATAGTTTTTAATACTGTAAGTGGTAGAAACTATTTCTTAAAGTTTTTTATTAATAACTTTTTATCTCGAAGAAATACTTTTTGTTTTTAGCAAGCTATAATATATAAGAAAACCAGCTGATTCATTAAAAGTCAATTTCATGTAAGTTACTGATTCTTTCCTTCTTATTTAAGAAAATCAACTTGTTTTAGATTTAAAGCCTTTTTGACAAGGTCTTTTTGAAATATTCGATGCATTAAGATGATTGATAAACAATTACAAGCATATCGCACATACCAACGTTTTCTCCAAACTCTACTCACCATTTGTGGTTGTTGGTACATGCCTACAAAATCTGGCAAATCCACTTATTACTGGTCAATTTGTACGCTTTTAGCGATGATCACATACACGATAACAAACTTAAATATGAGTTATAACCTTAGACATGACTTGAGAAATATGATGAAAGCCATAGGTCTAACAACAGCTGGAGTTAGCACCATTCTCAAGGTATGATAAGAGGAATTTGTTATTTATTACTTCAAATTTATTACATAAGAAAGTATAAGACTAGAAAAACATTGTATTTGTATTTTTACAATAAGACACACATACATAGGAGAGACCAGGACTAGTAGACTATAGAGGTAGGTAGATTTTTTTCCTGAGGGTAATCTTCATAGACTTCATTATAGACACTCCTTCATTCCACCATCACATGAAGAGGAAGACACCTCCAGGAATTGACTTAATTCGAGGATAATGTGGGATTTAGTACATCTTATATTCCCCGAGAGGAGTGACAAGATCACTTACTCGCTAAAAATCCAATCGCGACCATCCTTTGGATCGTATTTGGGAAGGAATTGAGAATCACTAGTAGTTCCGACCCCCTCTCCCCCCCTCCCTACCTCCGTCCAACGCAAGAGTGTTCCGTCGGCGTCAATTTTTTTTCTTCCTTTTTTCCTTTTTTCTTTTTCTTTTTTTTTTCCTCTCAGAGGCGGGGGGGGGAGGGGGAGTGAAGGCGGCGTCCCCCTTCACCTATGATGCCCTGTTAAGAGTAAGGAAATCCCGCCCCACAGTAGAGCGAAACGTAAAATTCTCGAACATAGCCCGAAAAAAAAACTTTTTTATTTCGATTACTTTATCATTAAAAATATTTACTGAAATGATCCTATTTTTCATTTCTATATTGAAACTGATATTACAAAAAAAGAACCGATAAATAAATAAAATTCATAAAAAAATAGAAACTGATCGAATTAATGTAACAACATATAGTAGAGAGCGCCTAAGAATCGGTCAAAGTTAGAAGTTACGAATAATATCTTATTCTAAGTTCATGAATTTAATTAATCTCAAATGTGACGCCGAAACATTCGGACATTAAAACACAATCAATCTATGATGCTGATAATTGCGAGCTGAAACGTTCGGACAATCGCGAGTATATTAAAATTCATAAAAATAAATTATTAAACATTTTATCGATTTGTCAAGAGACATGGTACCTGATTCAATTATAAGATAATTACGTAAATACGTTTACCTCGCAATTCAGGTTATATTATCAGATTAGTATTACTATATTAGATAATTTTTCTATATAGTTTATAAAAAATATTTATTTTCTCCTTTTTATGTTTCATGTCTTCTATTGAAAATTTTAGTCATTTATTACAATATTTAACAAAGGTTTAAACAAAATGCCTGGATTTGCTCGTTCTATACCCAAAATTTTATGAAAATATACTTTTAAAAGTGTGCATATATGATAAATTTAGATGCATTTAAGTCCATGTTTATAAAATATATTACTGTTCATAGATGTAGGAACTGTAGCAATATTTTCACATTTTATAAAAATGTAAATATCTCTGTGAAAAAATCATCGTACTATTTATTTCAAAAAGCACGTTAAAATTTAGAAAATATTTTAAAATGCCTATTTGTTAAATTTTTGTTTGATATTACTTCATTTAGGTACTTCACAAAATAATAAGAATATTGAAAAAATATTAATTTATAATTTTATGTAATTTAGACACATAATATCGTAGAAACAAAATTTGAACGCTAATTTAACGCCTCTATTTTTCCTCTTTAAAACACATTTTAAAAATCTTTACGATATTTTTTTTTACAGAGATACTTACGTTTTTATAAAAAATGAGAAAATTGCTGAAAGTTCCCACATTTATGAACGGTAATATGTTTTGTAAACATGCATTTAAATTTACTATGTATGCGCACTTTTAGAAGTATACTTTCATAAAATTTTGGGTATAGGCAAATCCAAGCATTTTTTTAAAACCTTTGTTAAATATTGTAATAAGTAATTAAAATTTTCAATAGAGGACAATGAAACATAAAGAAGAAAAAGTAAATATTTTTAATAAATTATAATAGAAAAATTATCTAATGTAGTAATACTAATCTGATAATATAACCTAAATTGCGAGGTAAACGTGTTTATATATATAATTATCTTATAATTGAATCAAGTACCACATCTCTACTAAATGGATAAAATGCTTAATAATTTATTTTTATGAACTGTATTTATTTATCGTTTTTTGTAATGTCAGTTTTAATGAAAAATAAGAACATATTTAGTAAATATTTTTAATGAACATTTTGAAAATATTCAAAATAAAAAAATTTTTTTTCGGACTATGTCCGAAAATTTTACGTTTTGCTCCACTGTGTGCTCCTCATCCCCTGTTACTCTCATCCACGGAAGGGCTGAGCGCCAGCGCCTTCTTTTAAGAGACGCCAAGCGTCACTCTGAGATCTTCGTGAGAGGGAAATTACCTCCTTCCTTCTTATTCGTTCCGCCTTCTCCTTCTGTATCATTACTCGAATGCAGAAAAAGGGCATCGTACTCCACGCTTCATCCTTCTCAACCATTTTAACGAACGGTCGGAAGGATCAAATCATAAACAATTATGTTAATTCACGGTCCACAACTCTAGGCTGAACATTCGATCAAAGTGTGATGCGCTGTGTCTTCCGCTAGTGGCAGTGGAAGCAGTGTATTCAATCCAGGGCAGTGCTCCGTGAGGACCTGCACTAAATGATAGGACAGTTCGCCCTATCCACCCAATTCTTTAGACAGAGCTAGATGGCCCCGGTGATCTCGCAGCCGAAGGAAGACGCATTGAGGAGCTATTTCTCTCAGTTCGTCAGTATTCTTCCCTTCTTACGCTCTTTCATCATTTCAATAACTCTATCCGGAACAACTTCCCCTCTCCAGTTTGAACTTAGAGATATAGACCTCGGCGCGTTCAAAAGTCACCAGATCAACTGAGGGCAAGGCCAACTGTAACTGTGGCACGATGCGATAGGCATGCGGGTTATCCGCGCGGCGCTTCGTACAGAATAAGTACTAGGCGCTTAATGCGCGCATTTCCTTCCATATCCTGGGCTCACACCGGGCTATACCATATAAGATCACCGACATTATCATTTGCAATCAGACGCTTTACCGCGTCCAGACCACTGTAAATGGGCAAGAGACGAGCTAGCGCGACCACCATGCCCGCTGTAGGGACTATCTTTTTGAAGTGTTTCAAAAATCTCTATAGTCCATCCAATATGAGTTTTAAGTAAACTTTACTTTAACTGAGGACTCACTTCGATGTAGGCTGTCCCAATTTGTACCTTCGTTACGGCTTCTCTGAGGCCCGATCATAAAAATACATGGTCTATTTTCTGAGGAGCCACCCGCAACCTTGCTTCGATTCTCCGCACCATTCCTGCAATCGCAACTTCTGTTGCAGCTTCTAATCCTTTCCATTGGCCACAAGTGTCATCTGCATGTTGCAGACAAAGTTGCAACCAGTAAGAAGGGTGCGGAGGATCTCATAGCGGTCTGAGGATCGACCCTTCGCAGGACAGTACCTTGCTCCCTGTCTGCCCCAGCCGATCGGTGTAGATAATCTTTCTGTCTCAAAAGTAATTTCAGAGAATCCCTCTGAAGTAGTCGGAAAGGCCATAATATTCAGCAGGCCTCCTGATCACTTCCGAAGGGATGAAATTGAACGCATTGACTATGTCAAGCGAAATACCATTCTGCTCGGCAATCTGTTCCGCGAGGGAATGGACCTGCAGAACATCAGTGGACCGTCCCTAACGAAATCTAAACTAGTTTTCCTGAAAATTAGGACTTTCCTAGGACATATGCTGAATGATTCGGGAAGCAATTATTCTTTTGAACTTTTTCCCTACTTCGTCCAGTAGACAGATTAGCCGTTAGGCAGATGGGGAATCTGCTGGTTTTTTGTGCAGGAGGAACAACGAGGATTCTTCCATTCGGAAGAGAGTGACTCAACTTAAGGAAGCTTGTAAATAAAGTCTGGAAGCTCGGGCCGATTTCATCCATATCCACTCTTCTCGAGACTCTATCTGGCCTAAGAGTTTTGAAACTACTTCCGAGCCTCCTCGCGGTTTTCATCTCAACTACCATTGCCCCGCATTCCTCCCTCTGCGGGGATGGGCTTGTATAGAGAAGAACACGTTCTCTCCTCGTAAGGAACAAGCTGTCTACTACCTGCTGGAGGAATAGATAGACTAATCGAGGCTGCATTCAAAATAAAGCAGGCTAAATACGCGTAAACATGTTTGAACACGCAGCAGCGACTTCCGCTTAATGCTGATATTTCCTTGTGTATGCATCTGTGATAGAAATATTTTACAATTTTTAAAAATCATACACGTAAGTAAATATTTTCATTCTTAAAGTTTTTGTTTTTACAATCATATGTAATTGTTTGAAATATTTGACTTCTGTTTAAATAATAAAAGTAATACTTAATACAGTGCAACAGATTATTTTTGTTTATCTGCTTTTGTTATCGCGTACTATTAATTGTTATCGTGTACTGTTAAAAGTTTTTAAGAAATGAATAGATGGGACTAGTAGGTTAACCATGCCATGAAGCTATATGGCTCATTTAATGACAGCTTTTAAGTAACTACTTTCAAACATTTTGGAGTGAACTCTAAAAGAAGGAAAATACAGCCAATTTTGAAAAAGAGTGAATATATTTTACTTTTTGATAAAGAAGCTTTTGGCAGCATTCATTTGTTTAAAGAAATTTATCTCATATTGTCAATAATAAATGTTATATGTTTAGTCTCCTTACGTCCAATCTTGATAAAACTATGCTCATTCGATGCATTTTTGCATGAAATGAACAAATCTAGCAAAAAGAAGCATTGCTCTTCCCCGAAAAGCGATATTAATTGTTTTTAAAAAACATTTGATTAATGTTAAATTAAACAATCAGTCATTCGCTGCGATCTTATATGAGCTGTAGCCTCTCGCTTCGAACTCAACACGTGCGATGCTCACGATCTCGTAATATTGGAGATTGATAGCCTTCTTCAATCTTTTGACGTTTATTTTACTAGTATGTATTTTACTAGTATCCTTCTCAGTCTCTGTAGCCATCCTTCGGTCTATCTTATCTTTATTCTTCTTCTTTTTTCCTTCTTATTTTAGGACTATTGTCCTGTTTGTTCTTTCTTTGTTATTTCTTTTGTGAGTCTGATGTCCAATTCTCGTACCAGCGTTTGGATGATAGGCGAATTGTGCTTGGTCCATGCATCTTTGCCCATTCCGCTATTTTCTCTGGGTTCATTCTGTCAATGTGGTCTCTCTATTGGCATCGTGCTTTCGTCTACTTCACTATATCCTGGATCTCAAATTCTACTTATTCTCTTGCCTCTTCTCTCTAAGGATTACACTTTTAATGATCCTCAGTATCTCGGTTGTTCTTATTATTTTTTTTAATCTTTGTGGTTTCTATTTTTGTTTCGGCTGCATAGGTAAAGATCGACCTTACACAGTCTTATAGATTCTAATTTTGCTCCGCGCACTCATATACTGTTTCGCCATATAACATTCCTGAGGCAGATATCCTTGCTTTTATCGGTCTTCGTATCCTTTGGATAATATTCCATGCCATTTCTACTCCTAGATAGTTGAATTTCATGACTTATTGGACGATATTATCAGTTATTATCTTGCACGGGTCTTTTGCGATTATCATTGTTTGGATTTTTTCGATTGATATGCCATGTTAAATTTCTCTGCTGTCACTTTAATCTGCATAGGAGTCGCTGTAGGTCGTTCATCATTTTTGTCAAAAAGTACGGCATCGTCCGCGTAGCAATATTCTCTGCGTGCGATTCCTCATTCTATATACTCAGCCTACTTCGTTGACGCTTCGGATAATTTCTATTTATAATCAAGTTAAAGCGTGTGGGGCTTAGGCTGTCGTTTGTCTGTAGTGACCGATGCCTATAATGACCGAAATATCTTTCGTTAATTCACGATCTGTTTTTATCTTTGTTTTGTTGCTGGTATTGAGAGCTCCTCTTGATTATGTTTAGATAGCTAATTTTTTTTTGGCTTAGAATAGTGATTACATCACGTCTTATTCTGTCAAATGCCTGTTCCATGGAAAATACAAACATTGACTTGTTGAACTTTACAAACTTTTCGATTAGTTGCCGTAATATAAAATTGTGTATAGTATTGATCTGTTCGGCCTGAATCCTTGCTCTTCGCAAGGATACTTTATCAGTGACCTTTTTCGTTAAGATTTTTGTGAGAAGTTTCACTACAGAACTTAATAGCATTATGCCTCTGTAGTTTACAGGACTTACACTTCATGCTCTTTTTAAATACTGGCACCATAATGCTGGTTTCCATTCCTTTAGGATCAGGCATTCTTGATGATCTGGAACAGATGCACTATCTGGATCGCTAGTTTGTAGTCGTCGTACTTAAAAACATAAATCAGGCATTGACAACATCGCCATTTCATTGCCTGATGATTTACGTTTTTCAGCTTACCTAGTTGCTTCCTCTGATGTGATCAACGTATGTCTGATGTAATGTCAATATAATCCTCTGTATCATTCGTAGTTTCCTCTGGTTCCTCCCCAGTACCCTCTTGCCGGTAGAGATTTTCAAAGTGATCGAAGTTTAATGAAGGTTATGTTTCATCATTCAATCCTTTGTTTCATCCACTACTGCACATAGGCCTCCTCTAATGTTCGTCATCTTTTCCTGCACCGTGCCAATCAAATTTGTTGCTATTTTTATCAGATCGTCGGTCCATTGAATTGAAGTCTTCGCTTGTCCATTCTTGATCTCCATTCCAACAGTTTTTTCATCCATCGCCCATCTTTCATTTTCGCTACGTATCCAGCTCATCTCTATTTTTGTTTTGATATATGCTCTATAATATTTCTAATCTTAGTTCTTTTCTTTATCATATAATAGATTTATCTTTTATACAGATGCATATTTAAATCAACCGTTGTATGTGTACACACACACACACACACACACACACACACACACACACCCCTACTTTACTAATTGACTCTATTCTTTCTCGCTGTCAACAATGAAATAATCTTGATATTTTTAGTTTTTATTGCGACTACATACTTTGTAATTTTTAATATTTTGACGATTTATGTAATATTTATTGCGATATGAATGTGTATCCTATAATTTTATAGTTGGAATTCATCCAACATTTAAATATTAATTAAAAATTTTTGTGATTTAATGTGATGAAGTATAGTCGAAACGTTCCATATTATTTATATGACATCCAATATTAATTTGTAATGTAAAGTGAAACATCATATATATATTTTTTAAATTAGATTTCTTTCTTTTGCTCGTTTCTTAATCTATTTATCTTTTTAATCTTTATCTTAGATCTTCATTTCTCATTCTGTCCCGCATAGAGAGAATTACTCCTAATATTAAGCGTTCCCTTCTATGTTGTGTGACTTTTAATTTAGTTGCCAATGACTTAGTGTCAGAGTTTTTGCTCCGTATGTTAGCACGGCAGGATGCACTGATCAAATATTTTCTTTTCAAACATATCGATAGTTTGCTTTTAAATATTTTTCTGAACTTTCCATATGCTACCCAGCCCAAAGATATTCTTCTCTGCAATTCGCATGTTTGATTGTCTCTGCTGATTTTGATTTCATGACCAAGATATATATATTTTGCAACTATTTCTATTTCTTGTTATTTAATAGTGACACATTGTGATTACGAACTAAGTTAATCATCATTTTTGTTTTACCAGTATTTATATTCAAATCAACTTTTTCTGTTGTTGCTTGGAGCTCCAGTCGTTTCTTTTGCTTTTCCCAAATCATCGACTATAATAACAATATCGACGAAGAAAGTTGTTTAAATATTCTCGATTTTTATTCCTTTATACTCTAATGTTAAGAACGTATTTCAGAACGGTGTTGAATAATTTAGGTGACATTGGATTGTCCTGTCTAACTTCTCGTCCATTTTTTATATGTCTATTGGTGTGTAATTTTGCTATTGTTGTTGCTTGTTGATAAATATATGAACAATTTTTGTATATTGGTAGTCGATTTGACATTCGTTTAGTGCTTTTAGTATTTTATTGTGTCGGAAGTTTGCTGAAAATCTATGAATAACACCAATGGTCTATTATAACTTCACTGATTTTTTTATTAATACTTTCAGACTCTGTAGATGGTCGTTGGTTCTAACGCATTATTCAACTTATAAGGAATGGTAGCATCCTGGAGATATAGAATAAAAGTTCTTCTATTTTTTTGTAGCTATTTTGATATCTCTCTTGACGATCTCATCGTCGCCTGATGACTTATTATTCTTCATTTTTCTAAGAACATACTAGAGTTTTCTCCTAGTTATTTCAGACATGCCTTCGAATTCTTGATTCAATACTCCTCTTTTTGCTGTTATGGATAATATATGTTGTATAAGTTTTCGTTTCTGCTTTTGTACAGTTCTTTATAGAATTTCTCCATTTCTCTATTTCAATTATTGTAATTTGTTTCTTGTGTTCTATTTCATTATTTCTGTTCTGGAGCTTCACTATTTTAGTTTTGCCCTTAGCCAGATTACTTTTTAATACTTTGAGATTTCTTTTTTATAATTTGTCTGGTTTTTTCTAGTCTATATTATCAAAAATCCTCCCTTTTGATTGTTCTTTTGTTTATTTCTTTGAATTCTATCTTCTTTATTATTTCTCAGAAGTCTTTTTTCTTCTATAAGTTTTTGTGTGTTCTGGCTTATTTTCTGTTCTCCTTTCTTTTGGATAGTATTCCTTTTGAGCTTCTTGTATGGTTTCCACTAATATATTATTTAGTGTATCTAGGCTATATCTTCTTCTGTTAGTTTGTTCTCTAATGCTATATTGATTTTGGAATTTTTCTCAATATTTCGTTCAATATTTTGTTGGTTATTCTGTGATCTTCTATTTGTTTTTTGTATTATTTTTTATATCTCTTTTTCTAGTCATTATTTAATGTAGCTCTTATCGTTCTATGATCGCTGCTGGTAAGAAACTGATTTAATACTATACGTCTTGAAATATTTCTTTTTTGTCAGTGATAAAGTGATCTATTTCATTTTTTATTTTTCCGTTTGGGCTTTCCTAAATCCTTTATTTGTGTTTTTTCTTGGAGAAAAACTATTCATTTGGTATTGTCCATTTTCCAATAGGAATCTTAATAGTTGTTTGCCTCTTTCGTTTTTACCTTCTGTCCCGAAGTTTCCTAATGCTGTTTCATGCTGCTCCATTGAGTCATCTGTTTTTAAACCAATTTTCACATTGAAATTTCCGTACGTAATTGTGAAATGACTAGGTCTTCTTCCATTGCTTTTAGTATATCATTGTAAAAAAACCTTCTGTGTGGTCCGTAGTTAGGTCATACGCTTGAATGATTTTCAAATTATATCTGCTATTTAGTTTTAAAATCAGGCATGCAACTCTGGTAGAAACATGTTTTATGACTTATATATTATCTGAAATCTCTTATGAATAAAGAAGCCTACTCCTCCTACTGATTCGTTTTCTTCCCCTATATGATAGAATTTGTGGCCCATTCTTAATGTTATCAGGTTTTTTCCGTATTTCCTCACCTCGCTAACTTTAATGATGTTCTATTTGATCTTTGACACTTTCTAACTCCTCAAATCTTTCCTCTAAAACCAGTGATCTGGTATTGTATGTTGTAATCTTTAGATTGATAGCCCTCTTGTTTTTAGCGCGTTTTTTAGGAATAATCAAATTTTTGTCTCTCCTAAAATCCATTGGATAGACTGAATGATCAGTTATTGTTAGTCGGCCCCGTCCCGAAGACGGGGCGAATATGCCACTTCACCCACAAAGGTATATGCGACAGACTATTCCACCATCTAGTGAGGCCGCCCCGAGAAGGGTGATAGAAAAACCCAACAGCGCCTGCAGGGCTTTTTTGCAGGAATGAGCAGTTTCGCCGCGACGCGGCTCGAGTCCTGAGTTCTTGAGGCGCCTCGCGCCCACAGGGAACGGGACCACGGGAAGGTCCACTCATTTGCGTCTCGTTCGCAGATGCACGCCCTGACCCTGTAATAATAATGTTATTATGTAATGTTATATCTGCCTAAACTGCTCAATTTACTGTGATGATATACGGATTTGCTTGTCAGGGATTCTCCTGTGATGAGAGGCAAGTCTCCCTTAACTGAACTTCGCACATCACTTTAAGGCATCACCCTGTCTTGGTGAACAGTCCCAGAATCTAGTCCTCTTTTTGAGATTGCTTTTACCATAATGATTCTTTCGAGAAATCAATGAGTTTGAAATGCTTCGGCGTTTGATACGTAGGAATTGTATTAGGCAGTTTCCCCTCGTTATAAGGAACTATATCCCATAAGGCAATTCTTTGCGCTTCTGTATTCTAAGATGAGGTATCAGACTGTGTCCTTTTCATGCTCCACATTTGCATGAGCTTTTTTCAATAAGCCCTAGTGAAAGTTTCGTATGGAAGTTGCTATGCCCAGTAGAATCTGCGTAAACCAATAGTTGGGTTGAATCCATTTGACCTAAAGTCTTCCTTGTATGCTATTGAAGAAGGTGAACGTTACTCGACCCTTTGTTGAGATTTCCCACCTAGTTTGCCACATCTTTGTTATCTCTTTTTTTATTACTTTCTTTACATCTTCCGTATCTTTTCTGATTACGTTTATGTTTACGTTCTTACCCTTTCTTATCTCATATAGGGCTCTACGCTCACACAAGAGTAGTCAATGGGAGTTTGTCCTGTTACTACGCAAAGTAACTCCCATGATGATGTGCGGTATGTGCTATAAGCACTTCCTAAGAACTTTCTTGTCTTTCGCAGTACACAGGTCGGCCCACCCCGCGGTCGCATATGCGATCATCGAAATGAACACTCCCCGGTAGATTGTAGAAAGCGTTCTGCATTTAAGGCCCCATTGGGATCTTGCCAGCTTGCCAAGCTTGTTAAAGAGTATCCCTACTTTTTAGATATTCGTAATGTGATTCGACTCGCATACTTCTATTGAAATAAATACCAAGGTACCTAACCGAGTCTTTAAATCTTATTTTTAACTCGCTTATCCTAACAGTGGGTGATCTACTTTTAAAGTCTACTCTTTTTTTTTGTTTTTGGCCTTCTATCTTGGCGTATTCCTTCCTGTCTATCGACTTGGGCCCTTCTTAATTTCTCGCTTCTGAGCAAGATTGCTTCAGTCTTTTGTTCGGAGATTTGAAGTTTGACCGATTTACACCATTCGACAATCTGGTCTACCAATATATCTGGCTGCCAGCTTTTATCTCCCTTCGGGAGTTGCCGCTTATCAATATAATAAGATCATCTGCGTATGCTACGAAGCGATCTTTAGCCTGTACCTCTAGAATCCTTAGCAATTCATCGAATATTAAGTTCCAGCAAGTCGGCCCAAGCAACCTTGCGGACATCTTGTTGCCACTTTGATATGCCACTTTTGTATTACCTATCGAGATGCTCGCGTTTTATCGAAATAGCTTCGAAGAACTTCGAAGACATTCTTAGGGCATTCCCTCGACTTCAATCCTTACAACATTAAGGGCCAGACGTTGTCAAAGGCATCGGAAATGTCAAAGAGCAACGCCACAATGTACTTCCCTTCGGAGGCAGAAACTGCTCGCCGCAGCTCCACGACCGCATCGACCTGTCCGGCATAAATTTGAACTGCCGATCGAAGATCCCGGCGCCAATATCGTGTCTGTTAGACGCATTTTGAAAAGCTTCTCAAAGAGTTTCCCTATTACAAGAAGGAGACATATTGACCTACAGGATTTTGGATCTTTCACGTCCTTATCCTCGCCCTTCAGAAGAACTCGTAATGAGCCTTCCTCATAGGAAAGACACCCCACTGAAGGCACTCATTAAATATGTATATATAATGTAATAAATTCTTAGGAATTGCTTAGTACTTTGACTTCTATCAAGTCCATGCCTGGAGCTTTATCGTTCTTGAATGTTTTGACCGCTATGGCCATTTCCTTCCCCGTGAAGAATGGGGCATCTATTGCGTCTGACGCTATTCTTGCTAGACTTTTAATTACGCCTTGTTCTTGCGTGTCTTCGTGGCTTAGATCATTTGGTATATGTATCCAACAGACATTGTGCCGTTTCCTCTTTGTCATATGCTCGCCTCTTCTGAGTGTATTGACTCTTATGACCTTTTCTATTTTTAGCTTATTTGTTTGCTGTTTATATACAAAGCCCCATGGCTTTGTATTACCACATTCTGTGACAAATTTTTTCCAGCTTTCATATTTTGTTCTCATTATCGACCTGTTGTACTAGGGATTTTTGATATTCTTTCTTTAAGGTACTAGTTGTTTCAACTTCAGAGTCAGTCCTTTGATTCCTTGATCCTCTTAATCCTTGGATCGCTTTCCTCTTTTGGTTCACCTCTTTTTCCATTTTTGTTAATTCTTCTGTTCACCACGGATTTGACTTTCTGAAAATTCTTTTCCTCGGTATCGATATTTCGCATGCTTTCAATATTACCTCCTATAACTCTCCAGCCATTTCTTCTGCATCTTCCGCAGATTTCGGGCCGAGGGCCTCAAGCCTTGACCCGGATAGATCTTTCAAGCTTTCACTGAATTGTTTCCAGTCATCTCGTCGTATGTCGAACCTACTGTTTGCAGTTCTGCGGTCATTCGCCTTGGCACCCTCAGTCCGATCTCCACGGGACTGTGATCACTTGTCGTACATTCTCGCCTCACCTTCCATGTGCCGATGAGTTGGTTTATTTGAGGAGACACTGTCTTGATGGGTCACGTCTATGAAAGATGATCCTTTTCTCGTTTCCAAAGTGGGCCCTTGATGGACTTCATTTATTACTTCAAGGCCAAACGCACAGATGAGGATCTCAAACTTCCTTCCTCTCTCGTCAATCTCAGGGGAATCCCGATCCCCAGCGACCCAGCGACCCAGAGCGACGATCGCACGTTGGCATCTACCGCCATTATGAGTCTCTCGCCCCTCAGGGAATGAAACACCTTCTCGAGGTGCCTGAGGTGGCCCTCGATTTCGTCGCTGCACTGGAAGTAACATGACACGACGTATATTGATAGGCCAGAGGCCTGCACTTCCGCGCGCGCGCCCCCCCCCCCCCCCCCACCCCCCAACCCCACC
>Ga0157364_1003373_pt1 | contig 15453 bp, 11 predicted proteins | sample AttsexASBM2_FD_111476 | JGI IMG/M metagenome (GOLD analysis project Ga0157364, IMG submission 111476) | Fungus gardens microbial communities from leaf cutter ant in Ribeirão Preto, State of São Paulo, Brazil - Atta sexdens ASBM2 | ecosystem: Host-associated > Fungi > Mycelium > Unclassified ...
GGTTTTACCACTGAAACCCCGAGTATCTCCTATAACATCCGTTTATATATAAGACTAGTAGTTACACTGTAATTTGCTAGTCTGATAATCGACGAAGATAATCTCTTATTGAACTCGATCTCCGGTGTTCAACAGCGACATACCAATCAGTACTCACTTCCACTTGGATTTCCTCTCCTTCATCTGAAGTTGCGACCACGCGGCAGACAGACGGCGCAGCACATAAGCTGAAGCCAAGGTTGTTCCACAAGTCCGCTCATCTCCGAGTCCATTCTGCGGACTTCCACCCCAGTGTGAACCGCACCTGACAGAAATAGAGTAGTAATGGAACACTAGATAATACATGATAAGATTCAATAGCAAGGAATAGTAGGGCTGGCTTAATGAACTTTGTATAATTAAGTAGTATTCAGGGTCACTGACTAATAGAAGTTGGAAACTCTGTATGATTTGGTATAGACATCTGCAATGTTAGTATATTATGTCAAGAGGATGGATGTAAAATAAAGCAGAACTTGTTTTAAGCAGATATCTATGATTAGTTACAATAAAAAGAGGTCAGATTAAGTATATAAACTTATCTGAAAAATAGATGTGGAAATCTGTAAGCTTGGATCAGTATCTAAGGTGTAAATCAAGCTTGGGAGTTTATCTATAGATGGATGACATAATATTAGGAGAGGCTAAGATCAATTTATGTATTATGTCTACTACTTGTTACATGATCATAATTTTGGGGGATCAGGGATTAGCAAGAAGAGGATTCTTAGCTAATCTTAGTCAATTTCCAGACTAGAGAGTATCTACTTGGTCTTATATACTGAGTCTGTAGTTAGACCTGTAGCTAGTAAATAATAGTGTAGAAGATAACTAAGAAGATGTTATAGAGACAGTTTCCAGGAAATAGGACAACTGGGAGTCTAGGTGATAGGTTGCTAGAAGATAAAATATGAAAAGTATTATGACTTAAGCTCTTAAGTAGAGATAAAAGACAATTTTTGTATTGAGTAACATAAAAGAACTCAATATAGTTCCAAGTACAAGATAGTCTATCTTATATACTACAGACTATGGTCTGTGCACATACTACAACTAACCTACTCTAAAATATATGTGGTTTCTATAAGGCTAATATATTATTACTATATTGTATAATATCATCTATTTCAGAATCTTCTACATTTTTTCCTGTGTCATATGAATGTGTGACTGTGACAAGTGTCATGCCTCTTTCATACTTTGTGACTTGTATGATGTTTTTTTTTGAATCAAAAATTTATTACATAGAATGTGATAGCAGGCCATGATAGCTATATCATAATTACATACAAGACAACCAAACTATATAAAAGAAGAAATGAGATAAATGAGATAAAATGAGAACAAAAATGAGATAGAAAAGCAAGAGGAAAGTTAAAGGAAGTAAGAATGTATAGCAAAAAATGCTATGATAACTAGATAATAGTACCTTTGAACAAAAATACTCTATAGTTAAATTCCAAAAAGAAGGTGAAGTGATCTATTGAATCTCTTCTCAGAATCCAATACTTGTTAAACCTTCTACACTTATGTAGAATATAATATCTAGTTTTGATGGGGCAGTCACCACATGGACAACTGAAATCTTTCTGATAGAGGAATCTCAACCTGTATTCACCAATTGGAGTGTGATTAACAATTACTCTTGTTGCTCTTGTACAAAGAAAGTTTGAATGCCCAAAGTATTTGAGCCAAGTACCACCTTTAGAATACAAAGGTTCTAAAGAATTGTTATCTTCATCACATAGTTTGAGGAACTAATGTTCCTTTAAGTCTGAGACTTAAAAAGTCATCTTCCAAGTGGCTAGGATATTGTCACATTCAATTTTCTTGCTGAAGTCCTGAGATGACTTGTAAGAGTAAACAGGGATGGAGTAGAAAAGTTTTGATTCCCTATCAATAGCTTTATGAAGAGACCAATTGCAACGACTTGAGCATTTCTGAAATTCAATTGAGTTGTTGGAGTTTTCAAGGAAGAACCTTCTGAGCTTATTTAAGATAGACACAAAATGAACTTGAAATAGATGTGATGAAGAGTCAAAAATTCTTTGTGTGGTATGGAGTGAATCTATAATGACAATAATTTGAGCAATGTTAGATATATTGGTAGCCTGATTGATACTACATCTAATAGCAAAGAGTTCAGCTTCAGTAGTTGTAATGTTTACAGCATAATGTGTGGTTTTGATGATGAGTTTGTTACAGACATGAATATAAGTAATGGAGGTGGTAACATTATTTTTGATACTAGTATCCATAACAATGAGAGCATAGGAGGGATCTAAAGAGGAGACAATTGCTACTTCATTCAGTTGGTGTAATTAAAATATGAGACTATTTATGCTTTACTTGTTAAAAAAATAGAAATAGAAACAACTAGGGAAAATGTCAATAATATGAGAACTAGTGAAAATTCCTTGTTAAGTGGATCAAATACAGGAAATACTTTATCAAATCTATTGTTCATATCAATGACAGGACCTTTGATTACTTCCCATTGTTGAGGAGAGAGCAAATCTAATGAGGATCATTGTATAGTGACAGTCTTGACTCAAGTAGCAATCAAAGAATATGATTGTAAGGTAGTGAATAGGGTCTAAGTTGAACCCTTCCACTGAGTTTACACAGATGTAAATGGATGGGAATAAGATCTACAATTGCTTCAATACCAAAAGAGGGTGAGGTATGAAAGGTACCAAGGATCCAGGTTGCTATTCTTCTTTGCATCTTATTTAATTCCTTGAGATGATATGATAGCAGTGCTTTTTTGTAAAACTATAGTTGTAAACCATACAAAATGATAGAAAGGAAGCAACGTCTGTATAAAAGTTGTTTCTAGGGAGGGATGAGGCTATAAACTGAATTTTCAAGGATCTTCATGCACTTGACAGTTGATAACACTTTGTTTGTATAATAGTTGATGTGTTGGTGGAATAATAACTTTTTGTTAAAGATGAATCCCAGATATTTCCATGTGTTCCTGGGGTGTAGAACTGGGCCTCCTAAAGTAGAAATGTTGAGAGGGGGGGATCAAATACTCCATGTAACCTAGAAAAATGAAACACCTTTATCTTTCTGTATTCTATAATGAGACCAAATTTCTCTAAAAGAAAAGAAGTAATATTATAACTACAAAAGAGAAAGAAGTTTGAGATTATTAGTGTTTTACTCTGGGCAACAATAAGTCCATTATCAACAAAATATAAAATAAAAACTGGAATTTTTAGGGTTTTTGGGCATTTTTCAAGAATATGAAGAACTGAGGCTAAATATAAAGCAGATAAAATAGGAGACAGAGCTGAGCTTTGTTCCACTCCAATGTCAATGTTAAAAAAGGGAGAAGAAAGGTTGTTCCAAAAGTACCAAGTTTTCCTTTCTAATAGATAATTTGAAAAGAAATGCACAACCTTGGAGTCAAATCTAGCTTTCCCAAGGATGAGAGAAAGTATGCAATAATTTAGTGATAGGAAGAATTGGGCAATGTCAAAAGCCAGAGTTCTGGTTATATTGTTCTTAATCCATCCCAATTAGATAAAATGAGTGAGGGTAACCCCTACATCAGTTGTTGACTTGAATAAATAAAGTTGTTGGAAATTGAATGGAATTGAAGATGCTCAACAATGACTTTTTCAATGAGTTTTCCTATGGTATTGAGTAGGACAATAGGTCTGAAAGATTTAGAGGAGTTATACAACTCTTTGTTGGGTTTGGAGATAACTATGGATGTAGATGTTTTAAAGTGGGAAGGCCAATAACCCAGTTCAAAACATGCACCAGTGATGTTAATGATTCTTTTAAGACACACTTTGTTCTTAATGATACTCTTGAGGTGTCTCTATAATAGTTTGTTCAGACTTGAAGTCAATGAGTTGTTATATTTGGCAATAGAACTAGTAAATTCCTTCTCTGAGAAAGGAAACCATATCATAGGACATTTGTTTGGGATTTCATCTAGAGTGCAGATGTCAATTTGTTGGTCTTGAGCTGTGTTAAATGATGAATGAAGGGCATACTAGAGATTATTGATTTCTAAACAAGGGTGGCCATTGTACTTGATAGCTTCAACAGCAGAAAGCTTGTATTTGTTAACCCAATTCATGAGTTCTCATGGGCCTCATTTTTTGTTGGTGATTTCTTAAATCTTGAGGTCAAAGAAGGAATATTTGGTAGTCTTGACTATATTCTTGAATTGCTTCCAATTCTCAATACTTTTGGATACCCTATACTTCTCAAGATTCTTGCTGTACTTTGCATCCCACCAACTCTTTGAGTGTTTGGTGATATTGATAATTTTTAAATTCATTTCTTATATAATATCTAAAGACTGAGTGAAGGAGCAAACTGTGCTTTTGAGAGAGATAGTATCTAATAGGTTGCTAGTGTTGATGTCTTTGATGGCTTTTATTACTTTCTTGATGAAGGTTTTTTCTTTCTTACTGTCTTTGACTATTGTATGCTTTTTAGTTTGAATATGCTCTTTGACAATAGGTATGGTGATTATAAGTGGAGCATGATCCAATACCAACTACTAGTTAGGATGGATATAGTGGTTGTTAAGTTCAGCTGACCCAAATCTTAAGAACATCAGGTTTAGGACTGAGTTAGAGTCTTGATTATTATTGGGATACCTGGTAGGGACTGGATCAACAGATATGGAAAGACCAAGAAAAAAGAAGTCAGCAATGTCCAAGAGTAAATTACTATGAATAGAATAGTGTGGGTAGTTAGGATCCCACAAACTGTCTCTAATATTGAAATCTCCTGTTATAATCAGGACATTGTTGATGTTAGCTTTAGTATTCTTGAGATACTTTAAAACTGATTGAGAAGAGTCTAAATATACATTAATCAAAAATAAAATATTGTTTTGGTTGAAGAATGATATGATAGAGATATCCCTGTAATTGAAAATGTCCTTGTGAAGAAAGAAGTAAAGGAAAGAGAGTTTAATATAAATATGTGATAACTCTTGGAGAATTGTTAGCACATGATGAGGTCCTGGTTGGAAAAAGTTAGCCAGTTGGAATAATTCAGTACTTCTACCAATGTTTCTCTATCTCCACTTTTCAAACTTGGTATTAAGCAAATATTTACCCATGATGGTTTCTAGATAAAGATAACATTGAAAGAAATATAAGTTTCAAGGATTGTGTTAGTAAGCAGGTTGTTCTTCTCAACATTCTGGAAAAAAACTTGATATTCTTTACAATTATGCTTATCCACTGCTTATGTTCAAGCAGATCAATTTTCTCCTGTTATCATGGATTTCTTGATATTTCTTTGTTTGCCACTCCCTGTTAAACTTATATTTCCAGAATAGATACAGGTTAGAGTCTACCTGATGGTTGCCCTTACAATTTGAGCACTTGAAAGAATAGGAACATAATTCCTCTTGCTTTGTTTCTAGCCTTGTGGGGTTTGTCTTGAAGTTTGTTTTGCAGTACCAAGTGAACTGACAGTAGTACTCACTCTTGTGCAGTTCATTGTATTTGGCACAATTTGAATCTTGGATTCTACACATAAAGGTGCTATGTTTCTACTTCTAGCAATTTTTGTACTGGGGTATGGCTAGGTTTATATTTGCTCCATGAATAGTAGCAATATATCTTCTAATGTTAAAGTATCTGTTGATCAGTATCTTACCATTCTTTCTACTTTGAGTGTCCCAGACATCAATCCAGATGACAGTCATATTAGACTTAGGAAAGGCTTTTATAACTCTTGATTTTGATGTGAGTGTTAGATCATTGAAGATGTGGCTGGCTTTGATTATTGCCTTGATGTTATCTAACATAATAGGGGTATTAGTGTCTTCTATGAAAAATAGAATACCTATAATCTTTAAGCATAACTTCAATTGAGGAAGTTGTGGAATCTAGACATTATCTGAACTAACATTGTTAATGCTCTTCATATACCTTTCTATGACTAGAAGGTCCAATTGTGATACTACCAAGTTGGAGGTAATGGTTATTCCCAACTTATCTAAGTAAATAAAGTTAACCAAGATATTTGACTTAACATTTTTTAGAGCTCTGTTGATATTAGCAACATGCTCATTTACCAATATTAAGATATTATTAATGTTGACTTTGCTCATTGGAACAATTATCTATTTCTTAGATAGGCCTTTTGTAGTCATGTTCAATTGAGGCCTTACTTTATCCTTGTCATTGATGATTCTCTGGATTTCTTTGATCTTTTTTGCTGAAAGGTTGGAAAAGTTATCCTTAAGCTTTAGGATGTCTGAGATGTTAGAGCTGGTTGCTTGAGCATACAACTTCCTGATATTAGAATTGGTCATTTTCTTATATTTGTTGCTTTTGCTGAAAAATTTGGATCTCTCTAAGAATTTCTTAGGTAAGCATGCAGGGATATACAGTGGGAGTTTGGCAATTTTCACTTTTTCACTTTTTGAATTTTTGGAGAATCTGTCAATAAAAGGTTTTGCTGATTTGAGTATCAACTTGTTAACAACTACATTTCTGAAAGAAATGTTTCAATTGTTGATAGGGATGGAATCCCCCCAACCTGCCTTGTAGATAAACAAAATGAAGCTCCAAGCAGCTTCACCAAAACCTAGTAATTCAGCCATGTCTGAAATTTTACTTTATTATACTTTTCTTGTTCTGATAAAATCAGCTATATGCAGTAAAGAAGTAAAAATGTTTTTGGCATCAATTTCCAAAAATTCCATATATCCAAAGATGGAGATAGGATAAGCATCACCATCCCAAGCATTAGCTTTCATAGGCATGTTAATGTCATAATTGATCAGAACTTCAATGTGTGTTATACCCAAAGTGTTTTAGCTACTTGCTATATATTCTACATAAGGGGGCCTCATGTTATTTAAGGCTGGGGAAATGTTGTCTTCATATTGCTTGCTCTTGAGGATACTGCCAGTACCCAAACTGTTAAAAATGTTACTCTCCTCTGTATTAGTACTTGAAGATTGAGGAAAATACTTATGCTCTACTTAACCAAATCATAAAGAATTGAGGTTTTGGATTTCCATATGTTCATAGTATGGTTTGGACAAGGCAGTAGAGCTAATTGACACTTCTCTTGATAAGTTTTTTGAACTACCTGAGGTTCTCCCTTTCATAGGGGTCATAATGATGTCTTCTTCTATAGCAATAGTAGGACACAGATTTGAATATATAGAACTAATAGAGGTTGTAGGAATGTGTATATTCACTAAGTCTCTTACAGATACTACTATACAAGATGGTGGTACAAGAAAAAGAAGCAATAATTTGGACTTGTGTAATATTATATCATATCTTTTATCTAAGTCCAAAATAAATAAAATAAAATAAAACCAAAAATAAAATAAAGCAAAATAAGAAAAATGAAATTAAAGCAAAATGAAACCAAGTTCATTATTTACAATTTTGATAAGAAACTGATCTGTGTAAGAATAGTCACAGATATAGAAGTACTCTTAGATGTAGTTGGAGTTCTAATTAGAAGTCAGAAAGTAGAAGCTTCAGAAGTCTTGGAAGTTAGTCTATAACACATTGGAATTTCATATAAAAGCTAGTCTCTTCACACTATATTCAATAGATATAAATATAAAGAGTCATTCATATTACTTTTTATTGTAAAGCAATCTGCTTACTAAGTATTTGGTCTGTGATTAGTAGTACTAATTAGATAGTTGATATAAAAAATTTTCATATAGGTTAAATAACTACCAATACTACTTATCTTCTATCATTACTTATACTTTCTTAGCTTTCTATTATAGTATTTGTTATAGGTAAGTAGTTGCTAGTTGTCCACACTGTACTATGCTACTATACATTATGTTTCTTCCAACATGTTACAGGCTCCAGTTGTCTTAATCTCTAGTTAGTACTTTTTTAGGCTGCTTTCTATTAATGAGAAGAACTTAACTAACTCTACTAGTAAGCTAATATTTTGTCACTTCTAGGACTTTTATAGATTGAGCTAATCCTAAATCACTCTATGCCCACATGATTCTCTTACACCTTACATATGCTGATAGCTCATCACTTGTCATGGTATACTTAAACTATTATATTTTATTTTGATTTTCTTCTTCTTTTATCTATTTTCTCTAATTTGATTTCTCTTTTTTATTTTTTGGATGATGAAGAGGCATGCAGCCACTGTTAAATAATGCATCACATGATGTAATATTATAAATCTAGAACATAATAGAAAAAACTAGAACAATAACATCAAGAGTATAGCTACAGCATGTTTACCTTGTAGTAATAGTATGGTAAACTTATGGACAACACATATAGTTTATGGTAGGACTTGTAATAGTAGTATATATAGTGTAGGAATACATCAGAAAATCCTTGTCAAGTTCTCTAGTGATCCCTACAAAACTCTTGCTTCACTTAGTGCACTATTGACTGTCTTGGTTAGTAGTTACCACAATATTACTAATTGAATTGAACATTTGTGCTCTAGCTAGCTACATTTGCTCCCTAATTCATGGTGATTATCTTTATTGATAGCAATGGCCAACTTTGTCACTACTCTTTCCAAACTTACTAGTCCTGCTTACTATTCTTTCTAAGAAATTTGTATTAAATCAACTCTTGCTCTTATTACTTACCCTGAGGCTATCTTTACTTCTGAGGACATGCTGAATGCTTGAATATTCTCTTAGACCACCAATATGGATAATATAGCCACAAAAAACTTCTTAGGCTTTCAAGCTCTGGTGTTATAACTCAAAGATCTTAGAGTGGATCAATGAATAGAATCTTGTATAGGGTTTACACAAGAGAACTCAATAGAGAACTCTGTACAGGATTGTCTACCTTATATACTAAAACTCCATAGTCCATGCTAATTACTTCTAGCCTACCCTAAACAGCCATGTATTTGTCTTAAGGTCAACATATATTAAATATATTGTATGATATCATTCTTCCAGAACCTTCTATGCTTTTCCATATGACATGTGGCTGTGATTATGTCATGTAACTGATGTGTGACAGTGATGTCATGTTAACTCTAAGTCCCCAACAATAAAAGAAAAGGAAATAAGAAATAAAATAGTTAAGAGTCCAGCATCTTGAATTCTGACATTACTGTCAGAAGTACAGTATGAAGTACATATATAGTACTAGTCAGATGTCAAAGCTAAGCTTGACATTGTGCACTTTTAGTGTAACTGGTTCAGTGGCTGGTCTGCTCCTAACATCTAGCTATTGGTCAGAATTGAAGATAATGGACTTGGTTTCTATTTTATTTTATTTTTATTTTTATTTTCTCTTATTTTTTATTGAAGAGTAGAAGACAAAGAAGATCAAGTGTGACTGTCACAAGTCACATGACACAGTCACAGAAGTCACATGCTCACATGATATGAGGGAATAATGTAAAAGATTCTGGAAAAGATAATGTTATAACAATATGTGGAATACATGTTGGCCTTAAGGCAAACACATGGTCTTTAGGATAGGCTAGGAAAGTAGTAGCATAGACCATTGTAGTTTAGTATATAAGGTAGATATTTCTGTATAAAGTTTTCTATCAAGTTCTCTTGTATTACTCAATACAAGGATATATCTTTTACTCAATACAGAGTCTAAGTCATAATACTATTCTTAATTCTACCTTACTAAATATCTTGTTAATGCATGCCTAGTCTAATACTGAGGCTCTTTAGACTCATTTACAGACTCTTATGGAGATATATAGTTTAGCATTAGTTTTTGCTGACTATCAGAGAACAATCACATTCTAAATTTCTAGTGATTAGGACTTTGCCCTCCAAATTACTGAGCTTGATTCTCTCTATACAAGACTTTATAAGACAGTATTCCTTCTGTCCTGAAAGCAATGACTTTCTTATCTGTAATCCCTCATTCATAAGATTCCATATCTATCTCTCTTTTTTCTTCTTGTATATCCAGTTCTAACTTTGGAATGTTGTATGTTCTGCTATTTAGGCAGAATTCTCTAGGTAGACTAATATTATTAAGACTGCCTACTATTCTAGCGTTTCATGTAGGAATAAACCTCCTTAGTAGAAAAAGAACTTCTAATAGCAGCAATAGCAATAACAGTACCTATAAAAGTAACAGCAGTTGCAAAGTGAGAGTTCTTTTGAGCAGCAAAAGGAAAAAAAGAATAACTGAGATAAAAAAGATGGTAATGCTCACTAAGTAGATGAAACAAGAGACCAGAATAACAATGGAAGAAATGTTAATCAGGTAGATAATGGTATTGTCTTTGTAAGTATGGCTACTATTTCTCTATCAATTCACTCACTTTCTTCTAAGCCTTCATTTGTAGTCCCTCAACTTGCTAATCATCTTTCTGTAGTATACACTCCTCAAAGTAGTCTCACTTGAGGACCTTAGACATAAGAAAAAGTGTGAGCACTAAAATTCTACAAGAAATGTTTGGAGAAGAAGTTTTCTAACCCATCTATTAAGGTCTCAACCTTTAGAATAATAGAACTGTCTACTGAAAATCTTTCTTCTATCTCTCTTCTATAGAGGTTGACACACTTACAGCAGCTACTTCTATAAAGTATGCAGATAATAATGATCATGCAGTTTCCCTAGAGAATAATAATAGATATGAATTAGATGGTTAAACTCTTAGTAACCAACTGTATATGCCTCTTTTCTTACAAGTTCATAGTTCACTAAATTCCTTGACTTAGTTCATCCAATTCTGCACCAATGTAGCAATTGCAATAGAGAACTTTAGAGGGTTAAGTATACATATATGGCCTTCTGTTACAACTCAAAGACCTTAGTGTTGGTTAATGGGAAGAATCTTATATTGGGTTAACATAAGAGAACTTGATAGAGAACTATGTACAAGATTGTCTACCTTATATACAAATACCTAATGGTCTGTGCAAACTATGTCTAGCCTACTCTAAATGACCATGTGTATGCCTTAAAGTTAACATGTATATCACATGTTGTATGACATCATCCTTCCAGAACCTTTTATGTCCTTCTATGTATCATGTGACTTGTGACCATGTCATCTGATGTGACATGCTGTGTGACAGTGTGATCTTGTCACTCTAACCCTAACCCTAGTTCTAAAAATAAATAAATTGAAAAGAAAATAAAAAATGTTAAGTCCACTTCCTTTGTTCTTGACACCTCCAGTCAAAGTAAATTTGTTCTGCTTGACTTATCTATTACTGTAAATCTCTTTAAATGGGAGAAGTCACTGTGTTTCTTGTATAAGAGTAAAAAAGTGCCTCATGGTAGCTTTTATGAAGATAAATGGTTCTTAGACTCTAGTGCCTCCACCTACTTTACTCTATTTGAGTCTAATTTTGTTGATATGACTCTAGGTAATTATAGTTATATTCAATCCTGAGAAAGGGACTACTCAAGTTGTTGTGTAAATACTGTGGCTAGTATATTGTGTTTCTAATATGCAGATATATCTTCTCTCTACTAAACAAACTCTTCAGTCTGGATTAAGAGTAGAAGGTAATAAAAGTAGTTCTACTATTTGTGATAAGCCTAATAATGCTATCCTGTTGGCTACTCCTAATATTTAGGGCAATATCTAGATTGTAAGAACTTGCATTCTCAAGCATAATATTCCCAATCCTATGAGTTTTACAACAAGACATCTAGACTTTGAGACTTTGCATCATTGTTTTGGACATGCCTCTAATGAAGTCATACATTATGTTCTTAATAATGTTGAAAATACAAAGAAGATCTGTTTTCCAATATATAAATATATCTACTATAGTTGCACTTTTGAAAAGATATACCAATGCAAATTTTCTAAGAACTCTGTTTGTTTTAGTAAGCCTCTAGAATTGATTCATTCAGATCTTCTTAAGATCTCTATCTTGTCTTATTCAAAGTACAAGTGGGTGATTACATTCTTTGGTAACTATTTCTCCTATTACAATATTGCTTTTTTATGCAAAACATCTGAAGCTACAAAAGTAATCAAGTCAATTTTCCAGATGTGATCAAATACTACTTCTTATTTTATAATGAAGCTATACACCAATAATAAGGGAGAATATATAACATTGGAATTACAATTCTTTCTAAGAGAGTAAGAGATTATCCACAAGACTAGTACTTTACATGTATGCCAACAAAATGGTTGCACTGAACAATTGAATTACACTTTGCTTGAAAAGGTGCAGTTAATATGACTTGAATCATGTCTACCAGATTCCTAGTAGAAGTTTGCTGTTGTAGCTACAGCTTATATATATCTGTTAGATATCTCAAATGGAAAATACCTTAGGAGACCTTCTTGGGTAATAAACCCAAAATATCACACTTCTATATTTTTAGCTATAGAGCATATATATTTCTTTCCAATAAAGTTCATACCAATAAACTTATGTGTCAGAATTAAGAATGATGGACTCAGTTTTTATTCTATTTTCTCTTCTTTTATTTTATTTTATTTTCCTTTCATTTAGAATATAAGATGAAGAAGACAAAGTGTGACATTGTCACAGATCATGTAACAAGGAGAAGGATGTAGAAGATTCTAGAACAGGATAATGTCATATAATATAGCAACTGCATGTTGGCCTTACAACTACTACATGGCCTCTAGAGTAGGTTAGAAATGGCTAAGCATGGACCATGATAGAAAGGTATATAAGGTAAATTAACTTGTAGTAGGAACTCTATTGAGTTCTCTTGTGTCACTCAATATAAGAGTAGTCTTCTATCCTAACCCTTGGACTTAAGTCATAACATTGTACTGTGTTCTGAATTGATAATATTCATTGGATATGAGGACAATGGTTATTAATTTATATGCCATACACAAGGAAATATCATTTCTACTCTACACATGCCATCTTTAACAAGGAACTTTTTCCTAAATATACTAACTCTTATATGAAAGAACACATATTGTATGATAAGTTATTGGACAAAATAAGTTCAGAAATAAAGTTATAATGCCTAGCCTTTTTGGAAAAGATAGACTTACTCTAGTACACATTCCATATATATCCATCTCTTTCACTCAAAGCAATTTTTCTACTTATTCTTTTTCACTCTTTATTTTTTATAAGTATTCATCTCCCTTATATACTCCATGGCCTAAAAAGTCTACAATAGAGATTGAAGAGGATAATGATGTTGATTTTGGTGTTGAGATACAACCTCTTAGCTCTCAACAACTCTTATAACCTGCTCTGCAAATACTGCAAAAGATCCTGAGTTGAAAAGATCTAAGTATCAAACTCAGATACTCTTTAGAGAGGGAAATATTTATAAAGAACAGGAATATCCTACTAATATCCTATGAAACCCTTTATAGTAGCCAAGAGGGAGGTTTCTTAACCATAATATGACATATAATGTACATAAAAATGCTTGTCAGGAATTATAAAGAATTTATCAGAATATAAGATGATTTTCTAACAATCTACTGTCTAGGATAATAAGTATAAATAGAGTTGATTACCTATATAAATGATTCAATAATATTATTGATATATATGAAATTCTATATAATATCTAGTAGGAAGGCCAATATCCAATTATTATTGATAATAATAGAAAAATAAAAATAAATCAAAAATAAAATGAAAATAAGAATAAGAAAATAAGAAAAAACTAAGTCTACTTCTTGTGATCTTAACATTTACAGTATTTAATGACATAAAGTATGTGCAGTGGTAGAGTATTATTAGATTATCACTTCTATATTTAAGAATGTTAGCTACCATATACTATTATTTAGTCTAATAATCAGCTTAGACTGTGCCACACTCATACTTAGTACACCTAAACTTCTCTTTCTGAAATACAACCATACAATAAGTTGGGCTAGACACAACAATCTTCTATTAAAGCCAAGATTGTCTTATTCATACAACATCACTTCCAATTTATCTCCTCACCCTATCTTCTAATCCAATCCATCTTCTGTGCTACCTATAGATAATATCAGTGAGTGTGAATTGTCTTCAACAAACATTCTATCTTCTGTAGGTGAATTAGCTAAGCTAGCTATCACTCACTACTTAGTATATTTCACAAGAGAAGGAGAAGTAGAGTAAATTTACTTTTTCTCAGCATAATATATAGCAGAGTCTTGTCTAATTTCTAAAAACCTTAAAGATATTATTAGATTGTTACAGTATACTTAGACTTAAATATTTTTCTTTTCTTTTTATTTATTTTTATTTTTCTTATATGATGAAAAGGAACATGACTATAGTCACATGACACATCACATAACATGATATTATAAGCCTAGATTCTATGTGAAGATATTAAAGAAATGATATCAAGGTATATATCAATAGTATGTTTATCTCATAGTATATATATTGTATACTTATGGTAAATATATAGACATTAGGGTAGGGTTATTTATTGTTAGCATGGACTATATATACTTATATAAATAGTGTAAGAATGCATTAGAGACTTCTTGTTAAGTTTTCTTGTAATCTCTATAAGATACTTCACTTTTAAGTTTACTTAGTAGTCTGTTGGTCATTCTTAGACTAGTAGTCATCACAATATAAATAGCCAACATCCAAAAGAAGTGGCTTGAGTCTTGTCTTAAGGAGCTGAAATCACTTAAAGACAGAAATATCTATGAAGCTATGAACTTTTTTGAAGGACAAAAAGTAATTAAGAATTGCTACGTATTCAACATTAAGTTTAATAGTTGTTACAGATCTTGACTTGTTGCAAAAAAATTTTCTCAAGTCAAAGAAATTGACTTTGACAAATTATTCTCTCTAATTGTCTACTATAAGACAATACATCTATTTCTGGCTATTATTATTCTTGAATATTGAGATATCCATAGTGTTAATGTAAAAACTGCCTATCTATATGGTAATCTGAATGAGAAAATCTACATAGAGCAGCCTAAAGGTTTTAGGCTACCTAGCAAAGAAAATAAAGTCCAGTGACTCCACAAAGTATTATATAGTCCCAAGCAAGCTAGCTTATATTAATAGTAAATTATGACTAAGTCAATATTAGCCCTAGAATTTCAGTAATATAAATCTGATACTGGTATGTATTACTTCATTGATGGAGAGACTAAAGAGCTTGTTATAACAATTGTCTATGTCAATAATGTTTGCTTTATGGATTTAAAAGATTGCCTACTTCTCTTAGAGTTGAAGCAAAAATTCATGATGAAATAGAAAATCTGAGTACTTGAACAAAGTTCAAATATGCTTTAACACAGCAACCAACCCAACAAGTGCTCCACTGCTATTGGGCTATATGTTTAAACCTAATAATAAGTAGTATAACCTCAGTTTCTGAGTGTGCTACAAATTGCTCAGCCATTATGACTGTGATGTTATGATAGTGGCTGTTTCATTATAGCTTCAACACAAAGCTTGTTATGATTCTCACAGATCACCTTGACACCCCAAAAATATCAACTATTAAAATTCCTGGGAAGTTACAC
>Ga0157364_1003374_pt1 | contig 15452 bp, 12 predicted proteins | sample AttsexASBM2_FD_111476 | JGI IMG/M metagenome (GOLD analysis project Ga0157364, IMG submission 111476) | Fungus gardens microbial communities from leaf cutter ant in Ribeirão Preto, State of São Paulo, Brazil - Atta sexdens ASBM2 | ecosystem: Host-associated > Fungi > Mycelium > Unclassified ...
AAATCTCAAATATATATATATATATATATATATATATATATATATATATATATATATATATATATATATTCTGTCCTTTCGATTCTAACTCCAGCCTTCCACATACTCATCGCAACAATGTACAAATTATGATAATTTATCAATAAAAATATACATAAAATTGAAAATTGATTTATATAAAAATAATGAAAACAACATCTCTTGTCCCTTTGGAAATTCGAAAAAATAATAATATTCTTCTAAATTAAATTTTTTTTGTGTATACTGATACTGCACCCCATACGTTTTTTTTTATTAATTTTATATTTTTTTTTACCATTTTTTGGAGGTGTACATAGCACCTGAAACAGAGCTAAGATCAATGTGTTCTTCTAAGAGAATTGCTAACCTATAATTATATAAATTAACTATTCTCTCAAAAAGAAATCTTTCTTGCTCATTTTTCTTTTTCGTTCACTTTTTCACTTCATCATTTTTTTCACAAGAATTAGACCTGTCTCTTGAGATTTCTCATATAACACTTTATTAAATGAACAATGTACGTCATATCACGTTATATTTCCCTTTAAATTTCTACTCTCAACTTTTTAAATGGAACATTGAAATGGTCATTTAAATAGAGAGAGAGAGAGAGAGAGAGAGAGAGAGAGAAAGAACAATAAAAAAAGAGAATATGAGACGAGGCAACTTGCTTATTTTACGTATGCGCACTCCATTTTGGCCGAAATCAGGAAAGTTGCGGTCCATATATGTGTACTGTGGTAATGTCCTATATTGCGTGACCGTGATTTCCTAATTTAAATAGTCAATTTTAATATCTCAATCGAAATTTTAACAATATCATTATTTTGCGGGACAGAGCGACGTTTTTTTCTATCAAATTCTTTCGTTTCATGCAAAAACATATCGAATAAATCTAATCTTGATTTTTGTTATGATAGCTAAATTGATGTATAACCTATGTATAACCTGATGTATAGTCTAACTTAAAGACATGATTGCGAATAATGCTATATATTCGGCTTGAGTGATAAAGCAATTTCCTAATAATGCTCCAAATCTGTATAAATATTTGATTGGAAACATATAATAAATATATTATAGAATAATTAATACTAAACAATTTTTACTTTAAAAAATGATAATAATGTTAATTAATGCCTAATAATATATTAATGTTTATTAATGCTCACTAATTCTTCTCTAACGGCTCGTTAATTCTTACTGATTTTCAAATAATATCTCAAATAATTCCCTCGAACGATTTATCCCTCATAGAAAGCCGCCGGTTTCTATATGAAAAATCGTACGTATCCGTGATTATAATGTCGAGTCTCGTTTAATCTTATATTTTGTGAGTAATTGCGTTGCATATGCGAACACGCAGTGCATGATCACGTACTCAATATCATATTAATTTCTCTAATTTCGAGTCAATTTTATCACATACTCGCCACTCACTCTGTAACATATTGTTGCGTCACATTTTTATATCACATATTAGCATCGAGATTTTGTTAGATTTGGTGTAGTACTCTCACATGTTTTAGAATTCTGTAGATTTTTCGTCGTAATGATTCTCGTTGTTCTCACGGTTAAATTCGAGATCGAATTTTGTTTACACGTTAAATATAGTCAACTGTGATCATCGTATTAGAATTAATTTTTTTAACTACTGTATCAATTGCTCGCAGAATTACTTTCCATTTTTCATGAACTAGTACCATCGAGAAAGAAATCTGCACTTAATATCTCATGTTGAGAACGTAAGAGTTCGGAAGAGTAACAGCGCCCTAGTAACGCTTTGTATCGCGTCTCACTACTTGAGTTGTTAGCTAGTGTGTATGGAAAATTGTATATGGCTGAGAAAATATATTTGTTATCATTCTATTGTTATAAATTCTGCATATTTTATTCCTGCATTGCCTTGTTTTCTGAAACATCTAAAAATATTAATCGTAAATAACAATCGCATGACGAAGTTGCACTACACTCATGAACACGGTCGCAGTACATAAATTAGATACTATTTGCACAAATCTATCAATATACAGTTTTGTCCTGAGCATAATTGAATCTGCACAAATACTAATGGATTTATATTTTATATTAATAAAATATTTAGTATAACATGCGTATAATGTATTAGATGTTTGAATTAATTGCTATTGACGGGATAGATATTTTTTGCTATTTCAACATGGCCGAAAGTGACTGCTGATGTATATGAAAATACTGTCAAAAGGCTTTAATAATCAGTAATATTTGATCGGATATAAAGAACAATTTTTTATCAAAAAAATGTTAGATTTCATACCAAAAAAAGAGCATTTGCGGCAAGCATTACTTTCTGTTTTAATCTCAAAAAATCTGCTAAAAGTCGTCGTTTGCTAGTAGAGATTTAGAGAGCACTCTATCTGAAATAACTTGCAGAGATTGATTTAGAAGATTCAAAAATAATGATTTTGACGTGAATGACAAAAAGCGTCCTGATCAGTTGAAAAAATTTGAAGATGGAGAATTGGAGGCATTATTTCAAGAAAATTCATGTCAGATGTCAAAGAGTGTCGGAAACATTAAATGTCGATGAATCAATCGTTAGTAAACGTTTAAAAGCAATGGGAATGCTCCAGAAGCTAAGAAAATTGAGTTTCCATATGAATTGAGAGAAAGAGACATTGCGAAATGTTTAGCTGTTTGTGAATTGCTGCTTCAAAGACAAAAACGGAAATCATTTTTACATCGAATTGTGATTAGCGATGAAAAATGGATTCGTTATGACAATTCTAAGCGCAAGAAATCATGCGTCCCGGTAAATCATCAACATCTACACCAAAATAAGATTCATGTAAAGAAGCTATACATTTGATCAAGCTATGCATCAAGTCGATATATGTGTACTATGAGCTGTTGCAATCGAATCAAATCATCAACCATACTGAACGCTATCATCGACATCAATTACTCAATTTGAATCGAACACTCAAAAAAAGCCTGCAATACACCGAAAGACATGATAAAATTATTCTTCATGACACAACACTAGACATATGACATAACACTAGACCACATATTGCAGAACTAGTAGAAGAAATCTTGAAGGCACTTGGATGAGATGTTTTATTCCACCCGCCTTATTCACCACGTTGTTCCTTCAGATCATCCTTTGTTTCGATCAATGCAGCATGGACTTTCTGAGTAGTAGAGCTTCAGTTATTTCGAAGATATAAAAGGGCTCGATCAAAAAAGGATTCAATGATTGGATCGCCTCGAAAGAACCTGAATTTTTCTACCACGGAATCCATTTGTTACCCGAAAAGTGGGAAAAAGTTATAGCTTTCGATGGACAATATTGTGAATAAAATATCAGATACCTTTTTAATGAAATAAATATGAGCTTTTGTGGCAAAAAACAGCGAGAATTAATTCAAGCACCTATATTAATATATAAATTTTAGATAAAATACAGTATATCTATACATTTGTGCAAATTCAATTGTGTGCATAACTGTTAAAACTACATATATATATCGATATATTGGTTGTTCATTAATTGATAGATTTTTGCAAATATATACAAAGTGTACCAGAGCGATTATTAGGCTAATTTCTTGAAAAATATATGTATTTTCGCGAAAAATGTTTCGATCAAAAGTTTATCACTTCGAGGAAAACATAATAAAATATTTTATTGTAGTGTTTTGTAAAACTCTCGAGGTAAACTTTAAGAATATGTAATGAAAAATGGAGAGTTCTATTCATCGTGAAAAATTCATCGTGATCATTTCTTGACCTTAATAACGCCGCTCAAGGTCAAACCAACGGTACTTTTTTATGTTTCCCTCGACAAGTCAACAAAATTTTGTTTGAAATATTTTTTACGAAAATGTATATTTTTCAAGAAATTAGCGAGATACGGTCGCTCTGAAACACTCTGTATATATGTGATTGTATAACATGATGTATAAATCTGCATTAATTTGAACACAACCATGCATGCAATCATATTATACATAATCTTATATGGTTATGCCACAAATTTTGTATATAAATATTTATATCGCTAATATGCTATAATTTGCGACGAGTCGAATGAAGCCGGTACGTCATATATATCAGCTTCGTACAAAGTACTGTTAGTATGTCAGAAAGATACGCTGTAGCATGGAATAGAAAGAAAGATGGTATATAACATGCTTAATTTAGTTACCGCGTAAAAACGTTTCCCCTCCTCTGTCAAATTGATTTCACGCTTATTTTTCACGGAAGTAAATCTATATATAATTTATATAAAAATATATGGAATAAGCATGATTATATAATAACATAAAGTTTCCATTCATGATCATACATGAATTTGACCTGATATTATCATACTCATATCACTGAAAAAAATCCTTGTATTTTTATATATTTACTTGTTTACTTCATGATTGATCGGAAAATTATACCTATAAGTAATTTAATTATAACTTAAAAAAAATTTTCAATCATAATTAGACAATTTTTGATAAACAAGTAATTTCCATATAAAAATACATAGATTTTTTTCAGTGTACATGATTAAATCTAATCGTACACGATCGTACATGATCGTATAATTGTACATGACCATGTATGCTGTTACATGCCATTTAACAATTGTTTAGTCATGTTTTAACATAAAGTATTTCTACACGTTTTTTCCTAAACATTCCTAATAAACCTTGTTTCCTGCTACTTTTCTTATTTGCTTTGATCTATCGTTTTTAGCCTTTTTTTATTTACTCTTAAGACCCGTCTCGAATATTCAATCCCAGATCTTATGACTCATTCTCAAATGGATTCATGAGTCATCAACAATAACATCTCAGCTTCTTTCATCACATATATTTTTGGTATTCGAAAATGTCACGTTAAAATTTATTTCCATCTCTTTTAGTCGAAGTAAAGATCCTTCTAGCTTTGATCGAGTCAATCTAATTTCATAAGCCGTATCTACAACTTAAAACATCGTCTTTGCTCGCTAGTCTGTAAGCTTGTATCATCGTTGAATAAAGTCTGGTCAGAAGACGGTTGTAAAACCTTTTATTTCGTATTGCGACGTCTCGTGCTCATAATAATTGATGGCAGCGGTACCTAACTGTCGAGAAGATCACGGCTTGAAACAGTCTTGGTCTGGAATAAGCTTTAAGTAATGATTGATCAGAGGAGATATATTGCTGGAAGAAGGTTCAAATCGAGGAAACCTCACAATTCAATAAGGACATTGAGGTAGCAGACTGAAAACTGTCGGCAATTTTCTTTTTATTGATAAATGCATACGTTACCGTTTCTGCAGCTCGAATATCCCATGATAAAACTCTGGTAGAATACATATAGCAATAGTTTACGCTGATCTCCATCTGAAGAAAAATAATAAGGAACTGTAGCATCGCAAACGTTAACGGGATGACAATAGTGAGGAAGCAGCATAAGCATCTCTGACGGAACAGTTTCTTCTAGATGGAGCTGGCGGCAACGACAAGATTCCGTGAACGGCCAACACATAAAAAGGCTCATCGAATCTTGAATATCTCATCACATCTTGGACACCTCAATCATTGGACTTTGGACATCGAATCTTCGACCAACGGCAGACCTTCAGTCAACGATGCTGTATATATTATACTACTACTATAAGTCTTTATGAACTATCGTAACCTTAGCGTACATTATAAGTCAGATACTTCGAACGAAAATAATTTGATAGATAGCTTCAAATCTGATTGCGCACTTTCATCGCTAATCATGAACGATCAAACGTCATCACAGTTAAGATCTCACGTTGAAAATATTCACATAAATGGAGATCAACAAAGTCAAAGATCAACAATTAATAGCTGCTTTCCCATTCGCCATGGTTTAAATCTTTTGCCTGTTTTTAATGGAAAAAATATTCCAGTCCATCAATTCACATTCGATTGTAAACGAGTTTTAAAACTAATAGAATCGGAAGAAAGATTATTTTTCTTTAAAGCGATCCTTCAAACTAAATTAACAGGCGATATCGCATTAATTAGATCCGGGTAACACAATAACAAATAATCTTGAAAAAAATAATCTTGAGGAATTATGTAAGGTAAAATTCTTATATAAGAATTCGGCAACTATAAAACGTTTAAACAGTAAGAATTAAAAATAAGTAACCTTAAGCAGAATAGAGATGAATCTATTGAAAAATATATTACTAGAGTTAGAAAATTAAATTCCTATTTTGCAATATCCAGATTTTAACAAAGAATTTTGACTACCTGCTAGTGATGAAGGAATTGGCGGTTTTATCACAAGGAAAAATAGGAAATGACCTTCCCATTTTATGCTTCTCGCACTATTAACAAAGCAGAGCTAATTATGATACTAGGAAGAGTAATTATGATACTATGGAAAAAGAACTCTTAGCTATTGTTTGGGCAACATTTTCAACCATATCTATACGGTAAAAGATTTTAAATATTGATCATAAATCATTCAGCTGGCTTTTTAACGTTAAAGATCCATCATCTCGGTTAATGCGTTGGCGATTAAAATTAGAGAAGTATGATTATGAAGTTTTGTATAAAGAAGGAAAACAAAATACTAATGCGGATGCTCTTTCTAGAATACCATAAGTATCAATTTTACAAGCAAAAGCCTCAACTAGCAATGATGAAATTCTTAGTTATAGTTTATTTTTGCAATACGCACTGAATGATTATGGAACACACAAAATATAACCCACAAATTTCGGGAAAAATTAAAAGATTATTTGTAACGGAAACAAGTTCGCCCCCAAAAATTAAAATTACTTTATTAAAATTATTTTATTAAAAAATGATGGGAATAAAGCAGAAAATTTGACACTTACACCAGGAAATATTAATGTAATAAAGAAAAAGCATTCAACCGAAATAATTATGAAGGAAAATAAACAGGAATCCATAAATCTAGAAACAATATTTAATTATTTAAGTAAATTAAAAGAATATGTTATTTCACATAATCAAAAAATAATATCAATAGCGCCCATAGGAAATATTACTAAGGTAAACCGAAAATAACTCAAATGATTAAATCTATTTTTAAAGATACATCAATACAAATATTTTTACTCGAGTTTATCCCAATTAAAATTACTGATCCAAATATAAAACAAGATATCCTTAAAGAATTAGTTCAAAAATTAGCAGTCATAAAAGTATTACTAAAACTTTAAAACGTTTCAACAATATTATTCATGGGACGATCATAAAGGTATTACTAAAACTTTAAAACGTTTCAACAATATTATTCATGGGACGGCATGAAACAGGACATTCAAAATTTTGTCAAATCTTGTCATGATTGTCAAAAATGAAAATTAGTTTGCGAAAAGAAAACAAAAACTTCGACGCTAATCACGCCAAACGAAGCATTTCAAAAAGTTGCAAGATATTATTGGACCATTGCCAGAAACAAAGAACGAAAATAAATATATATTAACAACGTAAGACGAAAGCCAATTGACGAAATTTTGCACAACATATCTATTATTAGATACTAATAGCACATTAGCATATGTAGCATTAGCTACAATAGCTGATACAATTATTAATAAATTCATTTACACTTTTGGTGCACCTGCGGAATTGCTGTCTCAATCAAGATAATAATATATGTGGAGAAATGATGAAAAGTTGCTAGAATTTTTAAAATAAAACAAGTTAAAACTAGCATTTACCATTCACAATCTAATGGATCCTTGAAACACTCCCATCATGTAACCGAGTATTTAAAGCCTTTTGTTAACTTACAACATGATAATTGGAACTCATCTCTGGGCGCTATGTTTTCATATAATACGTCTTATCATGAGGAAACAAAAATATCTCCCTACGAATTAATATTCGGTCATAGACCACGATCATCCTCAACACTTTCCGAATCACGTCAGGGTACCACACAGAGAAATTCTCGGAGAATTTCTCGCGGACTTAATAAAAAAATAAAAGATAGACTGTCTTATTTTAAAAAGTATGCAAAAGAAAATCTCCGCAAAGCTAAGGAATCTTCAAACCAATGCTACGATAAACGTATAAAACTTCTGATATTAGATCCGAGAGATTTTGTTTACGTTTTGCATGAAACGAGAAAGGATAGTAAGAAATTAATTGATCAATATGATAGACTTTTTGAAGTAATTCGCCAAATAAGCAATGTTAATTATGAAATCAAAAGGGGTAGGCGTAATCAAACTTTACATATTAATAAACTAAAGCGTGCATATTTTCCTTTGCAGGATAATACGGGTGATTAATATCGAATCAGTAGAAAGATTTATTAATCAACCACTTGAGCGTTTGGCTAGAGTATATTTTGAAAATTTAGCTGAATTGCATATTTTTAGAGACCACTGGAAATTTATAAATTATGTTAATCTTAAGCCATTAGAAGAAAAAGAGGAAATATTGAAATTTTATGTAGACAAAATCAAGATTTTATAACAAGTACAAAAATAATATATTGTGTTCTGGATTGCAGGAATTAGAACGTCTAAAGCGAAGACTGGAAAGTTTGAAAACTAATAGAAAAATAATCAATGATTTCACAAGATCCATTGATATTAAAGAATTTGATAACCAAAGTGATCCAAACGAGACATCTTTGATTTTGTTGGTCAAATAGTGAAAATCCTTTTTGATACTAGACACATCCGATGCCGATTATTATAATGAACAAATAGACCTTGTGTCGATAATTCAAAACAATTGACAAAAATTTATAAAAAACAAATAAGTATTATTCAGACAGTAATAGGCAATTTTTCAAATTTTCGAAGCAAATAATAAGTTTAAGGAAATAGATTTTAATTTAAGGCAACTCCACAGTCTTATGTTAAAAGATGGAGAAAAGATAATTGAAGTACAATTAAATAGTTTGATCAATTCTTATCTAATAGAATGCTCAGAAATAATGCTTGAATATGCAATAGAATTGGAAACAGATGCTATTTTATAATATTCTTGAGATTTCCACGAGTCCTTTCTATATAAAGATTATGCGTTTCGCGGATTTCTTCCGTGTCCAGATTTTTGGAATGCCAACGTTTTGTAAACCTTGCAAAGTTCACTTCATCAGAGCGAGAAGCAACCTGATATTGAGTATAATACTAGTAGCCTGATACTATGTCAAAAACTAAAAACTAAATTTTATTAAATTATAAGAATAAATTTTGTCAGATCTAGAAGGATGTTCAATTTAAGAGGAAAGATTACGTGCCATGTAACAATTGTTTAGTCACGTTTTAACATAAAGTATTTCTACATGTTTTTTCCTAAACATTCCTAATAAACCTTGTTTCTTGCTACTTTTCTTATTTGTTTTGACCTATCGTTTTTAGCCTTTTTTTCTACCCTTAAGACCCGTCTCAAATATTTAATCCTACAGATATCTTATAATTCATTCTTAAACGGATTCGTGAGTCGTGAACAGTAACATCTCCCAACTTCTTTCATCCCCATCATATATATTTTTGATATTCGAAAATGTCACGTTATTGGTTAAATTTATCGGAATCTCCACCTCTTTTAGTCGAAGTAAAGATCTTTTTAGTTCTGATCGAGTCAGTCTAATTTACGTAAGCCGTACCTACAACACTTAAAACACCATCTTTGCTCGCTAGTCTGTAAGCTTGTATCATCATTGAATAAAGTCTGATCAGAAGATAGTTGTAAAACTTTTATTTTGTATTGCGACGTTTCATGCTCGTAACAATGCTCGCATATGATCACATATATATGATCATATTAAAAGTTCGTGGCGTTTTTTCCGTTAGATGGCACTAAAAAACGCCACGCACTTTTTCCCATACCTGATCATTTCCAATACTTGATCATGTACGATCACGTCAGGTCAAAATCCATACATGATCCTATATGAAATTTCCATACATGGTGCATAATCACGCATGAACATTTTCTCTTTTTTAAGTATATACATAAAAATAAGTTTTTTGAAAAGTTGTAATAAGTATATACAAAGGAGATAATGGCATTACGACCCTCTCCCCTACTTTTTTTACATTTTATACAATAATCAAAATTTAAATTTAAAACTTAATATAAAAATTATGCATTTCACGGATTCCTTCCTTGTCCAGATACATTCTTGGAACGTTTCGTGAACCTTCCAGTCCACTTCATTACGGCAAGGAGCAGCCTGATACTAAGCTGTTCTTCCGGGCTATTTCTTTTATATTATTACTTGTTGGAATAGTGGGGAGAAAAGAGAATTGTGCGTGGGGAGGAGGGGGGGGGGAAGAATTGTGGGTGGAGGAAATTGGTCAGTCTTCAATAACCGGGAGAATGGTTTTCCATATTTTATTTATGTGTAGTTATTATCTCTATTTAGATGTTAGGATGTTTTTGTATCTCTGATTTCTCTTATATTTTCTTGGAAGGTATAATGTAATGTTGACTACGGTCGTTTTGTCAAAAAATATTTGATATCCTGTTTTGATGTTATGCTTTAATAATGCTGACCGCGTAGTGTGCTTTAGCCTAACGTCACGTTGGTGTTCTTTTATCCGTAGGTTGACTATTCTCCCAGTTTCTTCAATGTATACTTGCCCGTAGGAACAAGGTATTTTGTATATTCCTGCGGAGCTGAGTGGAGATCTTTGATCTTTAGGATTTCTTAAGATTTGTCCTATCTTTTTGGGTGATTTGAAGATAGTTCAGACATTGTGTTTGTTTAATATCCTACCAATCCGATTTGTTGTTCCTTCGACATGTGAGAGAATGAATAGGATCCTTTCGTCTGGTTGTGTATCAGAGACCATTGTCTTGTTTGCAAGTATTACGTCTAAGCTCCGCATGGAGCTGAGGAAGTGAACGCAACGGGAACCGAACAACCGTTTGGATCGAGTCCAAGCTTCGGACGTTAGGAGTTTCCTTCGCAAGGGAGCTAGGGGAAGTGAATTAAAGGGAGACACTTCGCTTCGTCCTGAGGCTCTCGAGGAGCTATGGATCGAAAAGGGAACGAAGTGGAAATCTCTTTCGAGGTCAACGCTCCGCTGAGCTCCGCTGACCACGAGTCGAATGCACTCATTGGGCCCGAATCTGAATGTGCCGTGAGGTACTTTTACATCAGATGTGCCATTGCGCTCGCCTGTCCTTCTTTTCGAGCTTGGAAGTGAATCCAAGATCGGGAGAGAAGCAAGTGCAATCGCGAGATAACGTCTATGAATACAAGGAGGTGCTGGTAAAATTAAAATAGTTTTTTGATTATATAATATAATTAGAAATAAGATTGTCGTCACATAAATAACATTATCATAACTAAATTATTATTGCATAATTTTGATTATCCGTTTTTTTTGTTAAAACAATGTGTGTGTGTGTGTGTGTGTGTGTGTGTGTGTGTCGTGCGTGCGTGCGTGCGTGTGTGTGTGTGTGTGTGTGTGTGTGTGTGTGTGTGTGTAGAATGGAACGAATTGAAAATTGAATTTATATAGTTGTGATTTATAATTAGAGAGGGAGTGAATAATCAATGAGGAAGATTAAGGCTTCTACAGGTATGATAAATGGAAATGGGCAATCCTGAAGATAGATTAGAGCAGAATAATGACAGTAAGAAGGGGGGATGCCCAGTAAGAGAGAAATCGTCTATGATGGTGGTGAAGATTATGAGATTCAGGAGAAGGAAAGGAATTGATCATTAAGAGGATCGGGAAGTTGTAAATCGACGTTCGAGGCAGGCTGTGGACTTGGCGAAGGGAAATCGGGTGATTCGAGGAATTCGTTCGGATGTAAGGGAAGGATTGGTACGGGAGAGTAGGAAATGTCTATCGGTGGAGAAGGAAGGGGCAGAGAGGAAGCTGCCGGTATCTCTATTGCGTTTCGATTTTCTGATGTCGAGCAGTGAGAATAGAATCGCAGGGCAACCATCGGACGCGAGGCCTATTTCGAACGGCTCGTCGGCGTAAGCGAACGATGACGACAATACTACAACATTGATGGGTTGATGATCCCATTAGAAACTACAATGTTCATTTATTTAATAAGGGGAGTGAAAGAAGAGACAACAAAATGATAATAAAAAGAACAAGTAAGATGATAATGATGATCGGAAGAAGGAGGGATGTTACTACTTGTAGCGACTGCGATGAGGTTGGAAAAAAACTTGTTGTTTCCAACAACAACCTGCGGGTTCCTCAAGGCTGAAAGTATTTATTCTGAGGCGATGATTCGGTATAGTCTAGTGGATTCTCGTTCGATTGCACTGATTATTATTACTTTAATTATATATATATATTTTTTTTTTTTCGCTGCGACCCGAATGATAGAATAAAATAATTGAACTGAACTAAAGACCAGAGTGATTAATTAAAATTTTGTGACTTATTTCTAAGAGATTCAAAGTGAATACTAATGAAAATGAAAGAGTTCTCATCGAGGGTCGTGGAATTGAGGTTTATATATCGATTCTCCTTTGGTTGGTAGGGATCTTTAAGTGATGGGACACTTTTCTGGCTTCTGGATTGGTCAAGATTTGGAATATATTGTGGGGGAAGAAAAGAGTTTATCTTAACAAGTATCAATCTTAATTTTATGATGTTTTCTTCTTAAATTATGGGGAAATGCACATGCAGCGGATAAAACGAACGCGTGCAGTGTCGACACGGAACCATCAAACACCTCCCGTCGTGTGTCACTTCTATTTTAGTCGTGAGAATCGTTCGCGACTTCACTGTTAGAAAAATGTTTAGATGTCACCCTCGCGTTTTCACTGACATTGATCGTCTTAATAGCAGTGTCAAGAAGAGTCATCATCGATTCCGTATTAGTTCTCTGCATCCACCGATTCCCATCTTATCTTGACGGTAACGAGGAGATACTGGAGTCTTTACTTCTAATTTTTTATGAGAAAGATTTTTATTACTGTTTAACTCTAGTGTGTTGACAACTCCAAGTCTCTGTGAAAAAAAGAGAAAAGAAAAAGAGTTGTGAGAATTCGCTGGATTAACACATGTTTATTGATTATTTTGGTTACATTTTTTTTTGTCGTGTCCGTTTTTTCTATAAGGCTAGTTTTAGATGGTTGAATACTGTTTGTAGGTGTTCTTCGTCAGAGTTTGATGAAAGCTCTCTGTACAAGTGAGTTGATTGCAGAGTGTTTTTGTGCTGGATGGTTGTACGACTAGGAAATATGTAGGTATCTATCTATATGTATTGGTTTTCTGTACACTTGATATGGTCTAAGGTATCGTCAGCTTTCTTAGAGACAAGAACATCTAAGAAGGGGAGTTTTCCGTTTTTCTCTATGTCTATAATGAAGTGGATATTTGGATGAGTTAATTGTTGAGGAAAATAAGAAATTTACGAAGTTCGGCTTTGCCGTGTCTCCATATCACGAATGTGTCGTCTACATAACGGAACCAAATTTAATTAATTTATGTAACTGCTAAAGTGTACTATTACGTCTTGTAGATGCCACAATTCTTTTCTTTTTTTTCTTCTTGAAGCCGAAAAAATCGGCTTCACGTCACTATTGATGGCATTTATGAGATTCGAGTGCAGTACCCTGATAATAATCTGAAGAAGTTATAAACAACAAACAACTTCCATGAAAACTCATAAATGTCAATCAAAAAATAACAACGATGAAAAATAACAACATTAATGTAGGACTGAAAGCAAGGATGCGAAATACACTCTAAATGTACCTACATCACGCAATAGCGAATACCCAAGTTGTCGCCCGAGGCTGACCAATAATTTCATTTTAAGAAAAAACAGGTGTCATGTTGAGCCAAAACTGTAAAACGCATAGGATAATCTTCCATGCTAACGTTATCTAAGATCAGACTCGCGACTGACAATGGTTATCCTGCACATAAAACTGGCTAGATATGATAAGCAACTGTTTATCTAGATATATTTTTCCGCGATATAACAAAATTCGTCATCCACATGGAATATCTAGGCACCTTGAAGAAAAACCATAAATCATTCCTTTTCTTCTTGAAACCTCTCTGCCGATAAACGATTCATTCTAGATCAACAACGATAGTGCTTAAGAAAAATCGTAAATCTTAAAGGATATAGCAATTGCTTCCTAGATAAGGAACTATACCCTTTTTTGATAAATCGAAAGCCTGCAAAAGTGCAGGGCCAGAACGAAAAATCAAATAAGTTAGTTCATGTCGTCCGTCGCGTATTTTACTCTATGCATTAACTTACAATCATGACCACCCTGTGTAACCGCCTGCCGCACTCCATACGTCTCCTGCCCTAGTTGTGAACTCCGTAGTTGGTGCCACCTTTTTACTTTGAAATCCAATGTAAATCAATCAGTAATAATAACTCGTAAAAATTTTAGAACAAGGTTAATTGCGAAAAAAGTTATAATAATTCATCCAAACCATCTGTCTCAGTTATCAATCTTTTTTCTTTCCATTGCAAATCTTGAGCGTTCATCTGCTCCAAGTATTCGTCGATTCTTTCCCTTTCAAACCTAACAATAATTTCCAATTTGTCCCAACTCCCCCTTGAATCTTATATCTTCCCTAACTGAGCGGTTTCCGCTCTACTAATATTCTCGTCTGAGGTCTGATGTCTGGACCATCAAAAATCATAGAAGATTGTTGGAAACATGAAAAGATCGCAGCTTTAATAAGCCGTCCTATTACATCAATAGAAACATGGCACTTTATAATTAAAGCTTAACGACAAGCGTCTTGACTTCGTCGAGCCGCGATGAAGCCTAAGTATTCCCAATTTCCTAAGCAGAACGTAGTGGTTTTCAACCTTACTTCTGAATCTGAATTCTCAAAAAATTCAACTTCCTCCAAATTTGAAATTCATATCCTTACTTTTCATGATCTCCTCATTCTGACCGATAACTCTCCTTTTCCAGATTCTTCTACTCTTTCTGGATTTTTAGAGCCACAATTTCCTCCTCCTCCATTCCCTACTTCCCTCTGAAGACCATAGAAACATGAAAGAAATTTGTGATTCCCTTGAAAACATTTTCCAGTCCGTTTTTCCACCATTTCCTTCTAAATTCACATTTGCACAAGAAATATACATTTATACACACGTATAATTATTCTATAAAAAATCCAGAATGTTTTCCAGTATTTTTTATTACTAATTTTCAGTATCAAAGCATCACTGATCTTCATAATTTTTCATAATCTTCATAATTTTATAGATTTGAGAAATAAGAAAAAAATTATGATAAAAAATTTGTTTTATTGCCGTTATACAATAGTAGGATAAGGAGTGAAAATTTTCATAATGATTTAATCATCGATGTCAAGTAATTTTATATAAGGTAGTTTTTATTAGAACAAAAAAGTTCTGAGCTTTTTTTTGTAAAATTCAATCTTTATTCGTATGTAATCGTACGGAAATGGCTTGCTGCGTAACGCCAAGCTGTTCTGCAAACTCCTTTTCAGTTTGCGTAGAGTT
>Ga0157364_1003375_pt1 | contig 15451 bp, 9 predicted proteins | sample AttsexASBM2_FD_111476 | JGI IMG/M metagenome (GOLD analysis project Ga0157364, IMG submission 111476) | Fungus gardens microbial communities from leaf cutter ant in Ribeirão Preto, State of São Paulo, Brazil - Atta sexdens ASBM2 | ecosystem: Host-associated > Fungi > Mycelium > Unclassified ...
CTAGAAGGAAGCGCATAGCGCTTGATGAAAATAGTTTGCAATGCAGAATGATATTCTTATAGAAAATAAAAAATTAAAAGAAATGTTGATTTGCATCGTGTTCAATACGTTACATAATAACGCATATAAAATACATTATAAAAGCAAAATATTGGGTTGTCCGGAAAGTTCGTGCCGAATGTTGAAGGAAAATTAAAACGCAGAAAATTTTAGTATACATTTATTAAATTGTATAGGTTAGTCGGCACGACAACCCAATATAATTAAAAATATCAAAATTAATTGAACAAGTTGAATTTAAAAGGAACAAGGAATCTTTTGCAAATTTTGCTTACTTCTTCAAATAGTCGATATTTTATTTTCTTTATTCATCTCTGCTTTCTTCGAAGAAGTTCGAAATAACTTACGACGATGTAAACAAGAATTAACATAGGATTATTACGTGAATTAAATTGATATGAATTTGGCGGATATTCTTAATATATCGTATTGTGGAAAGCAAAATACACCTTTAGTGATATCTTGAGGTATTTTATGTATTTTATAGATAACATATGTTAAAGTACAGCGACAAATACGACCGAGAAATCTCTCGATGACGCGCGAAGCGGATTGATTAATCGAGCAAAGTTAAACAACGGCTCACGCTGCCGGGAAGATGTTTCCACGAGACGAAAGCCGCGCGAGTGAAATAAAAAAAAAAAAAGAAAAATCATCGTAAAATTGATACATCCACGAGAAAGAGAGACGAGATAGTACGCGAAAACATTATCTCCCTCTCCCGATTAACCCTTATCGGTGAACTCGCCGTTTACTCGCTGGCGATTTGTACGCGTGAGGAAAACACGAGCGTATCTCGACGTCGCGCATGAAATTCTCTTGATTATTGTCGCTTCCGTGGAAATTTTTGTTCGCGGCAATTTACGTGCGCATTATCCAATTACGGAAATTTAAACGTAGCACCGTAAAACACGCCGCATGGTTATTTATAGGAGCTTCTGCGAAAAATGGACAAGACATCTAATTTTAATATAAAGCTACAATGTTTAATTTACAATACGTTCCGTTTATGTAACGGTACCCTACTTGACCAACTTACTTAATCACGTAAATGAATGTTTACGGCTGTCGGCCGCATAAAAAGAAATTACTGCGTGCGAATTTAATTTAGCATACGATATTATTAGAATTTAGTATTTGAAACAAATAAGCAAGAAAGGTCATATTCGATCAAAGCGAACCTTAATAATATATTTGCATAAATCTCACAACTTCCAGTAAATTGCGCGCTGATTATTTGCTCGTCTTGAAATATAATTCTAAATTAAAGCTGACAAACAATTTAATAATATCGATGTTAATATATATCTTCAAAATGCTGTAAAGAATTATTATAGAAACATTCCTTAAAGAATTGCTTTCTTTTTCAAATATTACAGTAATAAAAATGGAGATAAATACTTTGGAAATATAATAAGAATGACTAGACCTCATGCAAATTTCAGAAATCCTTCGATTGGTTAACGTTAACCTTTCTCACAGCAATACAAATTTGCATTCCGCAGGTGGGGTTTATTCCATAATTAAATACATTATGATAATTAGATGACGGTCAAACAAATCGACGTCCAAAATTCCCATGGTGGTAACCAACAACTACGGTTCGCTTCGCACCCTTCTCTATTTGCGTTCAGTTCTCCCTTCGCCCGATCTTGACGTGACCGGCCTTTTCCAATTACTCTCAGTTCCATCGAACTGCCGGACGTGCACCTGTGTCCCGGAAATGCGTAACGTACTACAGGTGCAGCCGCTGTAACGAGCTCGTGTTATCTGTAGCGTTGGTAAGTGAGAGGAGATAGCCCCGAGCACCTTGAGGACGATTATATTCGGCGATTCATTTCAGCGTGTCACATCAAATACACGCACTGGGGGTGTCAATTGAACCGGATGGAACAGTTTAACATCTTTTAAAGACGGCAAGCGATTCAATTTATTTTCCGCCGCCCCTGCGCGTAACATAATCGCGCTCACGTCATTATGTTCAACATCTCTCTTTTTTTTTTTGCGTTCACTCGACTGTCCCCCTGTATTCGCCATAATCACAACGATCGATATAGGTATCAACGTGATACCTTGAAAATCAATGATTTAACGTGTCGAAGCGATCTTTATCTGTATAATATAAATAAATAAGAAGCGCGCTCCAGATATCGAGACTGGATCTTGTTACTTGATAATAGTTCCATATAAATTACTACACAGTTATACTACATTTACTTATTATTACAGTTAACTTATTATTAATTTTTATTTTATTTTGAGGTTAAACTTTTATTAAGACACTTGGTTTAAAATGAGATGTGTTTTTTATTCCAGAATCGAACGGACGACCTGAGTTCGGAGGTAGGATGCGGCGTGAGATGCAAGATCGATCAGGTAAGAAGTTCCGATAAGAAGATCTAATCATTAATTTCAATATCAAATCTCTGAAAGATGTGGGAAATAATTCCCTTTGGAATTTTGTATGAATTTTTTTCCTATTTGTCCATCCGCTGGGAATTACTATGTGGGGCATTCATGGATACATGAAAAAAAATATAGTCAATTTTAATAAATATTTAGTTGAATACTGCCAACTAAATATTTATTAAATATAAAGATATATTTATTTGATACAGAAATGTGATAATTTGATTTAACAATTATTTTTTTTATTTTGAACAAATATTTACTTACTGTAAGTAAATGTTTGGTTAGCAGTATTGAACTAAATATTTATTAAAATTAACTATATTTTTTCTCAGTGTAATAATATCAAATTCCAAGCAGCACAGCGTTTGCAAAACGCTAAAAAAGTGATTATATGCGTTTTTTTATTACTTTATTAAAATTTTATAAGCGTTGTGTGCTACTTGGGATATATATCTCATATTACTTCATAATTTATATAACAAAGGGAATAACTAATAGCGAATTCGATTGGACACACTAGTGCATATTGAAATTGTTGTACATCGATTTAATCTATATAAAAGTATAAATATTTCGGATTATAACATACAAATTTCAGTTGACAGCACAATAAAATGTATCGAGGATTTTTATGGTTTAATTCGTTTTTATATTTACACATCTTAAACACACATCTTTACGTCAATATGTGTACGATGGTTTTAATTTACAGTGCATACTGAGTGTATCCGATCGAATTATTAAGTAAATTTAAATGAATGATATCAGGAAGATATGCTTTTCTTCTCTTGGGCTTCTTTAAACATTAGTACACACGATGATTTTCAATAGATTTTTTACTACATACAAATTTTTAATTTTCATCATTTTAATAAATATAATACAAAATTTATTAAGCGATTTTTGTAATATCTTTAAAAAGTGTGTATTTGTGTATTTAAAAAACTTATACATAAATACTTGATGCTTCCAGTTTTTTTCGAAGAAAAGAAACATGCACGGATGCATCCAATCGTGTGTACTAAGGGTTAAAAGGGTTGGTCGTCTTGTCCTTTCCTCAATAAAACTTAATCGCATGTGATATAACAAAGTTCGGGGCAATAATCGGGCAATCCTGGCGGGATAATGCGATATACGCAAATGACCAGTGCGGACGTCGCAGACGAAAATGAAGGGACGGCGGTCCCTCGTTTACAATGAAAGTACTTCCGCTGGTGTCCCAGGGGGCCCCGCCACTCCTAACTCGCGGCGGCAGCGGAGATGGTGAACAGCAAATAAAAAACAACGCGCGGTCGATGAATGGGACCAACGTGCGTACGTACGAAACGCATTGCGTACGAATGAAAGAATGGCCCAGTCTCTCTCTCTCTCTCTTTTTCTCTTGCTCTCTGCTACGGCTTCGTGCTTTTAAATTGGATCGCGTACAAGTGCGACCGATGGCGGATGTCGCCAAATTACCGTGCGACTCCGGATTCACTCTCTCGCGCTTCGCCCATCTCTTTTTCTCTCTCAGTTCCTTTCTATCCAAAACGGAAGTGCGAATGAGAAAAACGGGGAAATTGGGAGAGTAACTGGAGTCGCGCGCTTGTTATATTTCAGTTTCCGTCGCACGGTGAAAATAATAAATAAGTATGATCCTTTGTCAATATTTACTTTTGTCTTTGGAAAGAGAGAGAAAAATTAAACTGTTTTTTAAAGTTATTTGATTATGTGAAGAAGATGGAGATCTAAATCAGTAATTATTATTATATTAAACATTCGACCAAAGATACAATTATTTTGTAAAGACTTTGAATTCTCTCTATGTAAAGTTATAAAAAATTATAAAAAAAGAATGTTTCCACTGTGAAACTATATTTCATAGGGGATTATGAAAGTTAAAAGAATTAATCACAATTAAAAATTAAGAGAAATTATTTTCTCTTAACACTTGTCATTAGCTTATTATTTCAAAATCGTCAAAAATACACATTCCAATGAAGGGGTTTTCGAGGGACCGGAAGGATATCCAGTAACGCGTGTCTCCAGGACAGGGAACGAGATAATTAACCCCGTAAAAAAGAACAAAAAAGATCCTGGCGTGCCTAATTGTCGTGTCTGCGAAAAAAAAAAACATCAATGAATCGGACTCGTTCGTGCCGCTCAGGATATCGCGCGCGACTCGGCGTTCGTTGGACGCGTTGCGGAACGAACCCTGGAAAACGAATTACCACGCGAATTGCGCTTAAAACGATTTCCTCCCTCAGCTCGTTTCACGGTTCGTAAGTCGCCAGTAACGCGTACGAGTAACGGATTGGGGCAACGTAGGTGGAGGAAGACACTTCGCGATCCTAGACATTTACGCGCTTCGACGCGACCCACTTTTAGTCTTTAGCTAAATTATCGCATTCTTTTGGCTGAGATAACGATTTTAAATTTTTTAATTCCACTCGATTTTTTATCTTTCGACTCGCGCCTGAATTGCATCGGTTACTTTAGATCTTTTCAAATTTTAACAGAGCATAATTAAATTCTATGTTTTTTTATATTTACATTTTATATATTTTATATATTTAAATTCTGTCTTGTTTTTTTTATATATACAAAAAAAAGAAGTAAAATATTACTGCTAATCTATTTTTAGATTAGATAGAAATCTAATTAATCGATATGGAGTATACTGCGTGTTTGTCGATCTCATTCAACTCCATAATCAGCGGATTGACTTTACGTCTCTTCCGGTAATTTCACAGGTCGATAACGACGAATTAATACCACTGGAATTTCTTTTGTTCGACGTCCTCTCATTTTTTTTGGTTGGCTCTCGGATATTAATATAGCCTTGCATCCCCTCGTCTCCGGAAATATCCGTCGATGACTACTTCCGATCTCTACGAAGAGTTTATTATTAATAAATTGCATTCGTTATTCGAGATAAAATATATCCAACGCTTTTTGTGACAAACAATAAAAACAAAGGTATCAAAATGAATTAAACTAGTCGCATGTTAAAATTAAATGTATAAGAAATTTCAGTCTTAAATGTTTTTCTTATGATACGCTTTACATAACATTTTCTTTATGAATACTTGAAGAAAAACGTTAACCACGAATAAACAATAAACACTTATTTCCGTGTATCATGCCAAGAAACCAGACGATCGAGTGTGTTTGTCTGACAATGTAGTAAAGTGGAGGACCACTGACAGCGATGTATCCATACAAATGTCCCTGCTTGAAAGTGGTTACTGCCAGAAGCCACTTTGACTTGAAAATTGCTGCCACGAGTGTAAAGATTGCCAGATGCTAACTACTACAATCAGATCTCAACTACTACAAACTAATGAATGTGTGAAAGAAAGAGATTTAGTACACTATTTGGCGGAATTTTTCTATAAACATCATCATTATTATAAAAAACTGTTATTTATTAAAATATAGAGATATCGACATTTAAAAGTGATATTTAAACAAATACAAAACTGTATCTATATGTTGAAATAAGGTCAGCAGCGGGCAAAATTCAAGATGTTGTAATGTAACAAATATAATAATTTATTATTTATCAATATGAGAAAATTTATTAATAAAAATGGAGTATTGTATGTTTTGTTTACACAGAATCTTCTTTAGCAGTGATAATATTCATAAAGATTTTACATAATTAAAATATTAAAACGGAACATGAAAGTTTTTATCTTTATTAATAAAAATTTGTCATACTAATAAATTATTTGACATGTTACAGCATCTTGAATTTTGCTCATATTGACGTTATTTTTACACATTGTTTTGAATATTATATGCTATATAATATTTACCTATTTTCAAGAGTACATAATTTATATTACAACGTCTTATTTTAATAAATAATATAATAAAATATAGCAGATATAAAAATTATCACAAAAATTAAACATAATCGAAACAAAATAGGAAAATCTTTTAACAGTATCTACTAAAAAATTTGACATCGATAATCGATTTCATGTAAATCAGCAGCTCATTATAAAGACATTACTTAAAGAAGACGATCTGAGGCGCCATTACCTTTTTTCCTCTCTACTCATCTATGATTACCAGAGCCAGACTGAGAGCAGTAAATGGGGTTAAAGTAAAACGAGGAGAGGACAGATAAATGCTCGTTTGCGATAGGACGAAGATCTACGATCTACGGGGAGCCGCGTATGTGGAGGAAGGGCCCAGCTGGGGGCATAATACCCGGTGAGGATTTAATGAGGAAGTGAGAAATTAGCAGCCGCTGCGCCGAGTCGGTCAGCTCGACCATTTTCTACTGTCTGATAGTTTTGTCAACCCCCATTGTGCGGATGGCTAGATCGTTTAAAAACTCATATTTGACGAGGCACGTCGAATTAAAGCGCCCAGATGTTCGTTACAACGAATTAAACCTCGGAATCCATATATCCTTTGCTTCACAGAAGACTGATATTTTCTAAAGAACAAAAAAATAAATTGATAATCTACTAAAAATAAGCTGTAAATTAATCGAAATAATCGAAAAGGGCGAAGAGTTGTACAACGATGTCGTTGCGGTCATAAATTAGATAAGACATTAATCAACAGTTTTTTTTTCTCAGCGTACTCACATGATAAGGAAACGTAAGTAAAATAAACATTTTACGTTTTCGCATGGCTCCTTATGGCTATCAGAATTACAAAGCAAATTTTGATGCTAGATATACTCGAATTGTATACACTTAACTTCAAACGTGTATAAATTCCAATGTTAGTACGGTTGAATATTTGTCTATTAAATATATATAAATAATTTAAATAAGTTAAAATTTAAGTAAGCCTATTTTTTAAGTCTATTTTTAATTATTCGAAGAATCGCCAAAACTTTACTTTGATATAGAGCAAGAATCGAATTTGCAAATGTTTTTTACCAATTTAAAATACCAATAAAAGATTACTAAATACCGCTGACATAATTCTGCGATTAATGAAAACAAATTTATTTATAGCGGGAAATTAACGACTACGATTTAAGATGTGACACTCGCGTCTCGATGATTTACCAGAGTTGTCGTAGAATTCCAGCGTCAAATGATTATTAATAATGTTTATCTGGAGGTTCCTTTCCTTCCACGGACTTTTCATACGAGCTGACCTATGTGATACCCTCAAACACCACCATATACATGCGTGTTGTTATGAGCGTATAATGCGACGAGCGTCTCGAAAGTTCCATCCACAGTTCACGTCAGACTTACATCTTTTTTTAAATATAATTATGAAACAATCGTGAAATCTAGCGTGCGTATTGAGATATGAAATAATCAAGAATTGTTAATTAAGAAGATTGTTAATAAAGACTAGTCATAAGTTCATTATTAAAAAAGCTACTTGTGTTTGTTTACAGTTTTAGTTATTCGGATTTTTCACTGTTACATTAATAATTAAGTGTAATTTTTTATCAAAAATATAATGATAAAATATAATGTAGGCTGTTTAATATGTGTGGATAATTGTAATTTTATCAAAAGAATTCATAAACATCTCATTTGTGTCTGTTTTGACGGTAAATATATGTGATGTAAGACGATAAAAAATATCGGTATTGAGAAATATCAATGTTATATCTCAGACTGATTTTTTTTTTAATTATATTTTTCGAGTGTAATTATTATATTTCTCTCAAAAAATATAATTGTTTTAAAATTGAAAAAAAAAACACTTAGCATAAATTAATTCGTAATCAAATTTCAATTAATTTTATAATTAGATTAAAAATAAAAGTACGTCACAGTTCGCTCAAGGAAATTGGGTTTCTCGTATGATATAATTTGCTTATTATTCTGCAATGCCGAGTGCAGTATTATTTATATGCGGCGCCTCTCGAACTAAGCGGAGTCGATCAGTTCGCCAATTGTTAAATAGCACCTCTTGTATCCGGAGGTTAAAATAGATCTACTATCTACTATATATTACGAAATTATATACTTATTTATTTATTACTAAAGCCAGTAAAATTATGACAATGGAGGGATAAGAAAAAAATAAGAAGAAAGAAATATTATGTTCTTTCATAAAAAGTATTTCAATTAAATATGTATGATAGAAACTATGGAATTAAATCATCGTAGTTATAATTTTTAAAAATGTGATGATTGAAATGTTCCAAAAACAGAGCTACAGATCTATTATAGAAATCGCTACACTCTCAAAACACTCAAGAGACAAGCTGCTTCTGTATATTTATACTTTCAATTGCATTTGAATGCTTGTTTCATTTCAATGTTTTCTTTAAACTCAACAACACTTTATACAGCTGTGTCTATTGCATAAGAAATTTCTCACATTTAAAAGAACAAAAATCCAGAGCATTAAAATTTATTCAAATTCGCTTTTAGCCATTTATTTCTTGTGTAATTAATATTTATTCATTTATCGCATTGTATGTATAAATTTAAAATTCAATAATAATACTAACTTTAAATGAAGAAATTAAATTAATACAAAAATCATACATATTATATGTCAATATACATATATCAATTAAATCTATAAAATAAATTAAAAAACTTTCGCATTTAAAAAAAAACAATAAAACTAATCGAAACTAGGCTAATGAGAATTAAGAACGCATTAATGAAAAACGTGTAAATATAAAGGCGATTTTTTCTCTTTTATTAATCCATGCATAAAATATTGAATTTTGGAATCCTCTTCCGTAATAAGTTACATTCATCTTTATAAATTTATTCTCAATCCCTTTGGGTTGAGTAAAATCATAAAACAGCACTCGCTAAATTTAAGTATGTATTTTTATTTGATATGAACGCAGGCCTTCTCTTAGGGATTATTTTCAAGAGATTACCATGGCCCTGAAAGATTCACATCAATAAACTATAAAATAAACAATGTGCGTAGTGGAAGCTGAGTCGTACATATTCTCGGTTATAGCTGGGTTGTTGTCGACGACAAATGCCCACATCCTCTCGTGCAGAAAGTTAATGCGTCAAACTTCAGTTCGCAAATCCATGCCCGACATGGTACCATGCAACGAACGTCTTATGAACGTAGGCGTTACTTGAGACACGTGCCAAGCAGTCCGAGATTGGCCACGAAAAATTACTGTTTCGCCACGTAGCAGCACGACAAGTTATGTCACTTTGCTCCGGATAACGTGACCCATTGTTCGACCACTTCCGGAGCTGTATTTTAGCGAATTGTTGAACGCTCGACCTTCGGTGGAAGGATGCGCACCGGACAGACCGATTTTCCACAAATCCAATATATATATATATATATATATATATATATATATATATATATACGCGTGATGCATTTCATGATTTGTCTAGAACATGAAACATTAAATGTGTTGAGATTAAATAGCCGCGAATATTGTACGCAATTATTGCAAAAAATTCTAATTATTAAAAAAATTCTAAAAGAAATAGCGCCAAATTAAAAATAATAAGCCCTCGTGAAATATATTTTGTTTTAAATACCTTTAAAAGAGAAATATAAAAGTTATTTATATATTTATCAAATTTTGTTTAGATACTGTGTGATATAATATTAATTACGTAGATATTCTATTTAAATTCATTATATTCTAAAAGGCAATTCATATATCATTTTCAATAGGAAAAACTTGTATAAAGGCAAAGTTTGTCATTCAAACTTGAAAATATTTTTATGGCCTTTATGTTTATAGTAAATTATTTTTATTTCATTTATATTAGAATATTTTATTTTTATATACACAAAATGAATAGTTTTATTAAAGATAAAAATTTCACTATATAGATACAGGTTTGAAAATTATTTTGAATTATCGAAATAATTATATAAGTACAATCATGATAATAATAGTGCAAAAAATTTTTATATTTCTAGCAATTAGTTTAAGTGTCTAATATAATTATTTTTAATGGTCCAACAAAATTGTTTTTACATAGCTAATTTTATAGATAATTTCAGCAAAACCATTTATTACGTGTATTACCTAGAATATAATTAACAAAGTTTATTCATACAAAAACAACAATATTCGAAAAACTAAAACAGTAGATTTTATAGCAAGAAGAAACCAACATAAACATGAGACAATGCATTTATTTTACTGGAAAGAAGATCAAGAATAATTGTTTTCTGCATTTTTGGTTCGAAATTTTTACAAGATTTAGAAAGAGGTCGTTCCTTCTACAAATAGTGAAATTAGAATATCTCCATTGTCGTTTTCTTATCTTTATGTTTATTATTGCAGTGTACAAAAGGCTGCGAAGCATGGGAACAAGCGCTCGACACAAGCTGCCAAGCTGTTTGCGTTAGTATCGCAGTCATTTTTATTTTTATGACATTTTTTATTATCGGAGAAACTTACATAAAGCTGCAATATACGTAACGTAGTTTTTCGCATGACAGTTTTACATAATATTTTCTTAATTTTATAGAAATAAAACTCTTAATGTCAGCCCAATATATGTTTACAGAATGGGACGCAAGAATTGTTACCACCAAAGGAATTGTACTGCGTTTTGGGTTGCCACGACGCGTTAAATCGTTATTTTCAACAGCTCAAAGGTAATTGTGTAATCTCTCAAGATATTAATTTAAAATTACTTGAATGCTGTACATTTATTCACATAATAAATGTAATATACAAGTATCATTATCAATTAAATTATTATTAGAAATCTTATCAGAGCAAAAAATATTTTTATTTGATGTCAACGTAAAACAATATATTGCTTCAAACTTAAAGTTAAATATCCCTTTGCAACCTAATTGTATTTAAGTACGAAGCACTTAGATACGTAAAAAAAAATACTATATAATATATATATTAAATAATTATATATATTAAACTAATATATATATTTAAATTTAAAAATGCATATCTTTGAGTATGTATTTCCTTTTTCTCTCTCTTTTTTATATTATTACATAAAGTGTTGTTCTGCTTAAAGAATGTTGATTAATAATTGTCATCATAAATTAATTTTAATTCGGACTTAGATTAAAAAGATATTTTCATACACAACTAATCGTTTTCACGTAATTTCATTATAATCTCTTATTTTTTTAGATTACTTTGCTAACGTTATTTTTAAAAATTCGCGAATTCTTTATCATACTGATCAAACGTCGAAACCTCGAGAGATACTTCATCGAAAAAATCGAAATTGGTAGTATCACCGTTTTTACTACAATGAGGAATAAAACTCGGCTGTACTTTCTGATGATAAATCTCGACCCAGTTAATAGATTTAAACCAGCGGTGCCTCTTGATGTCCATACTACCCTCTTTCAAATTGCCATATCTTCTCGTCAGATCCACTTGCAAAATATTCTTCAATATATCCCTCAAGTCTTCTCCAAAATGATGCGCGAACTTGTATTTACCAGCAATGATCTTCTCGTAGATTTTCATAGGGTCGTGCGCATAAAAAGGAGGATATCCTGCGTTCATCTCGTAGATCAGCACACCAAAGCTCCACCAGTCGACGGACTTGCCGTAGCCCTTTGATAAAATTACCTCCGGCGCTAGATATTCCGGTGTGCCGCACAATGTCCATGTGCGAGCGTTCAACATTTTGCAGAAACCAAAATCGGTCACCCTGATGTAGCCGGATTTCTCTATCATGATGTTCTCCGGCTTCAAGTCACGGTAGATCAAGCTGCAGTGGTGCAGATATTCCAAGGCTAAGGCTACTTGGGCGGCATAAAACTTCGCTAGCGGCTCATCAAACTTCCCCATACGTCTGAGATGGGTGAACATCTCGCCGCCCTCTGCGAACGGCATCACCATGTACACATACGAATTGTCCTTAAAATAGGAATTAAAACATGTTTATGCGTCTGTTTTATAAGAATTTTTTGGATATCTATTCAATGTAGAAGAGATTATTCGGTTTCTTTTAAAGCTATCATTTTCTTCAAAGAAGCTATACTCTAAAAAATATTGATGTGGATTTAATATCATGTATTTACATAATTTTTACTTTGTGAAGAATAAAATTATTGAGAAAAATGCGAACCTGATGTATTATAAAATAATTTGTGATAATAGACCAGGTTCGCATCTTTCTAGTACATCTTTTTTCCATTGTGACAATAAAGAGATAGTGATGATTTCTCTCAAATGTCTATGGTACGCAAAATTATATAAATCTATATTATGATAATGTTGATATAAACGCTAAGGATTATAAATCCACACTGCTAACATTAACATGGTGAAAATTATGTATAAGACATCATATGTTATTAAACCTACACCAATATTTTTTATACGCGATTTATTTCCGTATTTGGATATCATTAAATGCCAACGTTTTGTGAACATTGTAGTTCATTTTATAACGGCGAGAAAGAATCCGATAAGCCACTTCTTTGAAGGAGAAGTTCTGATAAAGTGAACTGTAATGTTTACGAAACATTGTCACTTAATAATGTATAATGTATCGAGACACGAAGATAATTAGATAACTCGCAAACTGTGTAACTTCTTTGTGAAATTAATTTCTTGTTTTAAAAAAAGATTCTTCTGTGTATTTACGAGATTCGAAAGATTAATAACATTGCTATTTCGATTCTCAACCCTTGCCTTGAAGCAGAACGCCATGAAGACCACAAAGGGAAAGTCGACGCACTGCAGGATCCGTTTTTCGTTACGCGTATGATCCACTTGTTTCGTCTTCACTAGTTTTGCTTTGTCGAGAATCTTCATGGCATAGTACGTGTTCGTTAATTTGTGCTTTACGAGCATAACGCGGCCGAAGGCACCGGTGCCGACAGTTCGGTAACGCTCAAAGTCATCTGCCTTCCCTTTATCGTCAATTTTCAACTTCCACTTTTCCATGAACGCCGCCTTTTGATTCTCCAGAATTTCATTATATTCAATGAACATCCGTTCTCTTTCAGCGTCGATCATGAACGTACAAATCGTGTCACTTTCGGAGGGTTAAGATGATATGATATGACAGGGCGTATTATTTAAGATTGTTCTGCGTAACGATATGATCGTACATTGTTTTTTATAATTCCGTTGCGTTACAATACTATTTCTGCATTATTCCTATCGAAAATAAAATTCTTTTTTTTTTTTAATTATTTCCACTTTCCGAACACACATATACACTCCAGATCAAAAGTTTGGCAATATTTTTTAATAATTGACATTTTTGGAATTGTTTAAAACTCAAATATTCAACAATGTGTTTTTTAACAATAATTCTTCAGACAACAATAGTTATTCAGTTATTGTGGATCTAAAGAATTATTATTTAAAAAACGCATTATACTTATTTGAAAATAAATAAACCCAAAAAAAATCAATTTTTAAAAAGTTTCCAAACTTTTGCATTTATAGATATAAATAAAATTAAGTATTTGTACTTAGTTACTGTATAAAGTTTTTTCTACACTAAATAAGAAAATCTTTTCAATATACAGCGGAAATCGGCATTCCACCAGCGCCGGCATTGGTTGCGGATTCATTGACGGCGACATCGCTCAGCCTCGAATGGAAAGGTGTAGACATAGACAGACGCGCTGGCATTTCATATTTGGTGCAATGGAGATACGAAGAATTAGCTGAGACGTGGCAATATTGCCGCAATCAGTCATGGGGCGAAGGTGATCAGATACTGGTCGAGAATCTACAGCCGTACACAAAGTATAGGGTATGTAAGAAATGGAAAGAAACTGGAGCAAAATTGGAAGCATAATAATTGAACACGGACAAACGAAGAAGGATTAATTGAGGATCTTCATTAATTACAAATTGAGAATTAATTTTCTACTCACTTGTAATACTTGAATAAATCACTTTTGCTCATATATTAACGAAATATAAAGTTATTCCATTATCAAGAGAGTCCGCCAATGAACGTTAATAGGACTTAATGTAGACTTTAGGTGGAATATTCTTAAACTGTTGAACTGTTTCTTTCCTTACGGATACCTCTTCATGAAAACATTCATGAAACGAACGCTGGCGTTTACAGTTTCGCGTAGCGCTACTACTCCTGAAATCATCGCAACACAATCCAGAGCCGATCGTCTCAGCACCGAGCGTGGTAATATTAACATACGCGGCCGATCTACCGACATCAGCACCGGTAATTGTAAGAGCGGCGGCGGTAGACAGTTACCGCGTCTCTGTGTCTTGGGAACCAGGCCCATTCCCGAACGGGCCACTTTTGTCTTATGTCCTGCGTCTGCAAGGGGTTGAACACAAGGGGTTGAACCAGCTTAAGGTACACGCCACGCCAGAAAGTACATATAATTTAGAGACATGTTTATTCTACAGCCGAACTATATTTTAATATATACATTGACGTGTCTTTCGCGTTACTTGTGCACAAGCATTTCTATTTTTTTCTTTCAACTCTGTGCACTACCACATTTTCATGCGCTTGTAAGGCGCATCGGCATCGTTACGCTTTGCTGTACTATCTAACTGTTGTTTGCAAAAGAGCAATGTGCAACTGGTTCTGCAAGGTAGATTCCGTTATCCTGTTTGAAGACAATTTATTGGCCACATAAATTAAATTTTAATTAGAAATCGCGAGATATAGAAGATAATATTAGCTACATTAAAAATATTTAAGATTTGTTCCGTCATAATATTGACTTCTATCGAAGTATTTGATATCCTAAAGATGAAAGCCAATAAATTTTACTTCATATCTTTTAGCTTTTTGTGTTGCGTACTAATATCAATTTACAAAGAATGCATGCTTTATACAAAGCATTAATGCCACGCAAAGTATTACTGCGCACGCATTCATTGATAAAATTTCTTGAGATTCAAGAAATTTTTATTTCTTTAATTATTCAGGTAGCGTAATTTTCTTATTTTATTTTAAGAAAGAATAAAAAAAGTCGATGAATCGAATATCGTAAAATCTCTAAAATCTCTGCAAGCGCAAATTATTTGGCATTAATTATTTGATCTTAACTTCGATTATATTGCTTTAATGGTAAATTCCTCGCATCTTAATTATGGTATCCTCTAATA
>Ga0157364_1003376_pt1 | contig 15449 bp, 13 predicted proteins | sample AttsexASBM2_FD_111476 | JGI IMG/M metagenome (GOLD analysis project Ga0157364, IMG submission 111476) | Fungus gardens microbial communities from leaf cutter ant in Ribeirão Preto, State of São Paulo, Brazil - Atta sexdens ASBM2 | ecosystem: Host-associated > Fungi > Mycelium > Unclassified ...
CAAATGACGAGAATTTGGCTCGTAAACTGACATTTTCAATCGAGAATAACTTTATGATGCAGACACAAATCGACTAATGTTTCTATGGGGTTATGTTGATAGATGCCCAAGTTTATTGTATGATGTCTATGATCTATTTATTTCGACCACCACTTACCGCTAAAGCCATCTATAAGAAAACGGCGGAAGCAAAGTTGTATTGTACCTAATATTATTATACAAATAACTGATATATTATTGAAGATGCCAGTTTAAAGTGAACATACATAAAGTGTATATATTATCTAAATTTAATATAATATATTATCGTGAAAAGTAACTTATATGTTATTGATGATGCGAGTTCAAAACGAACATACATACATACAAATAAAACATTATATTATAATATATATTATAATTTCATTCTAGAAAATAAGTGCGATATGTTATTCTTAGTGCACAAAACATAAAAATCGTTTATTGAGATTTTATTTGAAATTTATGTTAGCCCGTACAATGAAAAATAATTGTTTGTAATTCCAGAGTACCAATTTGTTAATGACTCGGAAAAGAACATTGCGGTCTGCTCTTAAAACTTTGATGAGTTTGTCGGTGTCCACATAGAAATAATGTTGAAGCTTTTACAGAGCAATCGAGAGGATGGATGGAATGAAGGCACAACTCTACTTAGGCCTTTTTTCAAGAAATTAGATTTTTTATATAATATTGATCATAATAAAGAAATATAATGTAACTTCTTAAAGACATTACATAAATTTATTTGATACTATACCCGTTTGTGTATATTAAAAAAGTAACATGTTATTTTAATATTTATTAAAATCAAGGTTTTGTAATTAGACCTTTATTTCGCCTATCTCCTCAATTATTACAATACTTGAAGTATGAAAAGTATTACATTAGAACGTCAAACAATCAATAAATTTTTAACCATATAGCTTCTTTGTACTTGACCGAGAACATTGTATTTATGAATTTTGAGTTTACTTAATGTTTGCTCGTTTTAAGCAATAAGGCAACATTTTTTTATCAATAAATCATTCGCTGAAAGTACCGTAAATTCAAAATCGGAAGTTGATACGAAAATTCGAAATTTTACTAGAATGATGATTGTAGACTTTTAATCTGAACCATTTTCATAACTGTTTTATTTCAATATTCTATCTATCGAAAGTTTTGTAAAAAACAGGCCGCCATATTCTTTTTCTGAGTCATTAAAAAAATTTATACTCTGGAACGATTTTTATGTTTTATGCACTAAGAATAACATATCGCACTTATTTTCTAGAATGAAATTGTAATTTGTTTTACTAATATGTATGTACAATATGATCGTTTTGAACTACCACCATCAATAACACATATAAGTTGCTTTTCATTATAATATATTATATTAAATTTAGATATGAACACTCTTTGTATGTTCATTTTGAAGTACCTTTAATAATATATCAGTTATAATATAATATATATATATATTATTATAATATATTATTAGATAATTATTTAAATTTAAAAAATTTTTGAGGATACACTTCATGTATGTCCACTTTGAACTGGAATCTTGAATAATACCAGGTATGTAAATATGAAACCGGAATTTACCAATAGATGGCCATAGCTATCAATGTAGTTGCCGTCAGACGGCGCCATTGACGCCATTTCCTTGTTCTGACATCTGACAAAGATTTTCAACTCACAACAATACCAGTTTCATACAACAGTATAGTTTGTAATAGCGTTGAACATGTTGAATTTTGTGCCTGGAAACTATGATTTGCAGACAGCATTGATTTTCTTTACATTTGAAGAAAACTGCTGAATCGAATGCTTGTCGAAGCTTACGGTGAACATGCTCTTGTAAATCACAGTGCTTTGAGTGGTTTAAAACATTCAAAAGTTTTTGACGATTTTGACGTGAGAAACGAAGAAAACCACCGAAAAAGTTTGAAGACCGAATTGCAAGCATTGTTGGATGAGAATGATGTTCAAACTCATCAACAACTCGCGGATCAATTGAATGTGACACGAGAAGCTGTCTCCATACGTTGAAATCCATGGGAAAAATCCAGAAGATGGGAAAATGGGGAAAATTCCACATGAATGAAAGACAGCAGGAAAACCGAAAAACCACTTGCGAAATGCTGCTCGTCAGATGCAAAAGAAAGTCATTTCTCCATCGAATTATGACTGGCGATGAAAAGGATATATTTTGAGAATCCTAAGCGTAAAAGATCATTGATAATTCCAGGCGAATCATCGACTATAAGACCAAATCGCTATGGACGGAAGACAATGCTCTGTGTTTGGTGGGATCAGAAAGATGTGATCTATTATGAGCTGCTAAAACCTGGCGAAACCGTTAATATTGAACGCTATCGACAACAAATGATCAAGCTTTGTGTAAAAAACGACCGGAATATCAAAAAAGGCACAAAGTGATTTTGCTTCATGATAATGCACCATCACACACAGCAAAACTGGTCAAGGAACGATTGAGGCATTTGGTTGGGAAATACTTTCGCATGCGGCTTATTCACCAGACTTGGCTCCGTCCGATTACCACTTATTTGTATCAATGGGACACGCACTTGTTCAGTAGCGCTTCACTTCTTACGAAGATGGCTAAATGACTGATTTGGCTCAAAAGAGCACCAATTTTTTTGGCGTGGCATCCACAAATTGTCAAACAGGTGGAAAAAATGTATACCGATGAGCAATACTTTGAATAAAATATTTTTTATCATTTCCATGCAATAAACGTGTATTTTCTATAAAATAATTTCGGTTTCATATTTACATACCTGGTATATCAGTTACTTTTCATGGTAATATATATTATTAGATAATCATTTAAATTTCGAAAGGTTTACATTTTTGAAGATCTGTTTTCGAACATGGCCTGACCTTTTTAATGAATTTTTAGGGATATATCACTTACTTTACAGATTACATATACGGGGCAGCTTTCTAGTAATGCAAGTATCACAAATGTATATTTTCGACTTATCACGTAACCTTCTACAAGCTACACTTTATGCAATACAGTTAGAAAAAATTGAAACCTATGGTATATACATATAAATATATATCATATGCATATATATTATACTTAATAGTATATATGTAACTTATAATTACAATAAATATTGATACATTATATATTTATTTCAATTGCAACAGAATAAATTCTTAATATTTTATAAATATACTTAAAATAAACAATAAGCCCCTCCATCGCCCATTCTCACGAGAATGCAACCATATTTTATTCGTCTCTCTGACTTTAACACCTTTAATATTTAATATTTTTGATTGTAACAGAATGAATTTTTAATATTGTATGAATATAGATTTTTTTATTTGAGAAGGAGAAAAATCTTCATATAGCCCCTCATCCGAGATGCTCCGAAGAAGAACCTAATGGAACCGGATGATGGGATACTCAGGAGCCGGTCTCCTGATTGTGCAGGATTCGATGAGTCTGCGTCCCTCCTATAAGGAAGGACACATCATCGCCTATTTGCTAAAAAAACTCCCCCTATTCAGCACCTTATAAAACCACATTGGGCACATCTCGGAATACTCGGCGGTATTGCATCAAAGTGCACCCAAATCATGGAGTATATACGCTTCATCTCTATGGTCCAGTACATTATTTAAAGCTCGAATCCAATTTAAAGCTCGTATCCTATGTTATATTAAATACTATCCTAAATATGTATGTTATATAAACTTTTTTACACATGTCATGTGGTTGTCATCAGACCCCAAACAGGCCTGAGCTAAAAGAGCCCTTTGCTTTTTCAGGGCCTGACACTTCCACTCAGCCTGCTCCTTGCGCATGATGGAAGAAATCTGCGAGGACCGTCGAACACGCAAAGGAGTACATAGCCTTGACAATGGAACCGTATGTTCTGACAAGGACATCGATCTCCAACCGCTCGAAAAGTGACGTCCTCTCCACGGCCCAAGATAGGGAAAACAACAGCGCGTGCATCGTATCCACAGTTGCAATGCGCACAAATCGGTGACGCGTTACACTGTATCTCAAAAAGATAGGCCTAAAAGCACTCATGACTCTTTAAAATCTGAGTCATGCGAATTGAATATACTAAAAATAAAGAATGGATCCTCCCATCGCTCATTCTCGTGACAATGCAACCACATTTTTTTCGTCTCTCCGATTTTAATACGATCTTTGACATAGAGATTCATTTCTTAATAATTCTCTGAAATATCATGAAGTTCTTCGATTACGGTAAGAAATTTTTGTTATATATCGCAGTAATATATCGATATCTAGGGCAAGCCAGAACTTTATTATATTCATTTTAATGCAGCATTTATATGGCGCCGGAACAACTAATGCTTTATTTCAGCGCTTACAGCAGCCCTTATACAACGACAAAGCAGACGATTAATTGTTTCATATTCTGAAAATAAAATTTAATCATAAACCTCAATAATTTATTAAGGTTCACGTAAACGTACCAGAAAAACTCCGTTCTATTCCAAGAAAGTATCACTATATATAAAAGTTATTTTCACACTTACTTAATCTGCTTGAAGAACGTGCATGTTCCTTGTGTTCATTCCCTGGGCCATTTCTTCTTGATAACTTGTAAATCATTAGTAGAATAATCAACTGACTTTTGTCTGCTCTCAACATACACATAGTGATCAAGATTCATTTCTTCGCCCTCGTGAAATATAGCGTTTATTACCTTGAATTTTTTTTATTAATCATAATAGTACTCGTCGGTATACTGTTAATCCGATTGTCAATAATTTTTTTAGAAGTACCGTTTAGAAAAGTGTATAAATTGAGCCGTATTACTAAGACGGATAAAGTCGATTCAATTACGATTTTCTTTCTGAACGGTACCCTTACATTCGTTACAATTGCCATTTGTCATTTCCCATTTCGAAAATTCTAAATCAATCAAAGCAGAATGACATATTTTTTCCTTTTTAATATCGATTGTATAGGTAATATTAGCAAACAACTCTTTTCCAGCATAGTTACATTGTAATTACATTTGGCATTTGAACAAGATGTTACGTGCTTCAATTCGAGTTCTAATACATCATTGATTTCAGAATATGTCGACATTAGAGCCGTGAAAAATTTCGAAACATCTTGTGTTCGTTCTTCGAAGCGTTCTCCGACAGATCTTTTAACCGCTAGAATATTGCAACATTTACGCTCAGCATACGCGCAGATAGCATCAATCAATGTGTTCAATTCTTTATTTTTCATTTGTTGCCTGATATATATACACAATGAAACACACAATGCAATATTACATTATCATAATACGAAACATGATCGTCATTGCCGTATATTTAAGTATAACTTTCTAGTTCTTCGCAACCATTATTCTGTACATCATTAATGATATTAGGTATGGCCCATCGACACAGTCGTAAATTTTCAGTCTTTTTCTCGGACGAAATTGATTTGTGGTAGCTGAGCTTTGAACACAGATCTCAGTATATTCTACACTGGCTCCCGAGTTTGCTTTAATGGATGTCGAATTAAAATTTATCAAATGTAGTCTTTCCAGTATACTCATTCGTTTTAAAATCCATCATTTTTACACGTAATTCCTTGACTTTTGTTTATATCAGGTTATTCCATAACTGAGAGGCAATAGAAATTATTTCCGATATATTACCATTTTGTAAAATACTTCGAATTTAATATCTACTTTCGTTATTGTGATTTCTTTGTTGTCCGAAATAACTATTTTAATAGAATCAATATGATTTCCGTCAACAGAACGATTAACTGCAACTACATTGCCTATCGTTCTATTGACAAGTTCCCAATGTTTCGTCGAATCATCACTTTAGCACCAATTTTAATCGCTATTATTCTTTCAATGCTAGTTGTTTCCGAAACTTTGTCATCTTTGTCTTCCAAAATTTTGTGCACTCTTTTTTTCGTTACTGGAGCACAATCGACATCATCTTCTGCTATCAGTACAATTTTATTACCGTCAATTTTATCGAGCATTATCGTTCAAAACCTTGCATAAATAACATGTGGGTAATAAACATATTATATCAACCGATTGGTTCATATAAGTGCAAAATTCATTCAATCTTTCGTCACAATTACTTTCTTTGAAATGGATTTTTCTCGACTGAAGAACATTGATATCAGAATCCGTTACCAAACCTATTCGTATTCTAGAAAATATATCACGATATATATTGTCGCATCTTTGTCGCATATTAATCAAGAGTTCATCATATTCGAACAATCTCCACAAATCAAATCCATCCATTGTAGCTAAATACTTGTAAATTTTTAATTGAGACATTTTCACGAACGAATTGTTCTTTTACAGTCTCCAAACAGAAGAATGTGTTTCCTGCCAAAGAAATCATCACCTGTATCTGTCATATTAAAAATTTCACATAATCGTAGATTGATAAACATAAATGTCACATTAGAAATCATGGATACTTCATCGATTATAATAATTCGATAGTCTTTAATTTATCCCTCAAAGTTTTCAACCTGACAAGTGCGTATATTTTGCCATAGATTCATGGGTGACGAGTAGAAACATTCTATCGTCAAGTCATCAATATTGAATGCCGCGATATCGTGGGAACAGATATGGCAATCGCTTTTTTTAAATGTATTCTGATCCAATGTTTAATCGTAAGAAAACTTTTTTCCTGTACCACTCTCGTCACTTATAATCTAATCGTATAATCTAATCGCAGAATCTAATTTTTATTTTGTACAAAACTTGACATACTCTATCGAAGACCCTTTTCTTCATTCAATCGCGACATCATTTGCGATAAATGAATCGGGGCGTCGATCTTATCAAAATCTATCAGATCTTTCATCGCGTCGTCAGTTTCTATCGGATTGCAATCCAATTCATTGTCATCGAATTTGTCTCTATCTGCTGTTTTCAGATCATCTTCGCGCTTCTCGATTAATTCAGCAACACGCTTGAAAGCTGACTGTATTTCTTCGAGCCTTTCGTGATATCTCATCGCCTTCGTCAAAGCAGACGCTGAATTCTTAAAGGCATCCGTGTAAGGCATCTCGTATGCTTTTGATTTCACTCCACGGTTTAAACAAAAGAAGCAACGAGTAAAATTTTTCGGATTCAATTTTTATATTAAATCGATAATGATTAATAACAAACTTTTTTTAAAAATAAATTCAATACAAGTTTGTAACAATCTTCGTCATTTTTTGACATTTGTCTCGTAATTTCCCAAAATCTGATAAAATCTGACAAATTCAATGATTTTAATTCCTTAGATCTGCTTGGATAATAATCGATGAGCGACGGACAATAAATATTCGTAGAATTTTCATCGAATGCTTTAATTTTATTAAATGTTTTAATTTTTCTGTTTCTCATCTCATTAACGTTTGATGCCATTTGATACCACTGTCTGTACCATACAAGGGATTCTCTAGCAGTGTTTCGCAGCTTCTAAAGCATCGCAATCTCTATCATTCAATGAACGCATCGCAAAATTCCACTGTTTCGATGCCAAGGGTTTATTAGAATCTGTCATTGCAAAGTCTATATTGCATCTCTCCGACTTTGTCGTATATTTTGTTAAGTATGAGTTTAAAAACTCTGATTTTTTTCTAATAAATTGTATGTCCATATTCCCCTTCTAGGCTAACTTGATAGCCGGATTATAGTTTGCAATCCTTAAGGCACTTCCCTCTTGTAGCGAAAGTGTTGGACATTTTACGACAGCGAACTTCCAAAATAATCAATGATTGGAATATGATGATTTAAGAAAGTAACCAAAAAAACTTCTATTTCTATGTCAAATATAAAAATCTCTATATAAAAATCGTGTTAAAATTGAAGAGACGAAGAAAATGTGGTCGCGTTTTCACGAGAATGGGCGATGGAGGGACTCATTCTTTATTTTTAGTATATTTATATAATTCGTATGACCCAGATTTTAATGGATCATAGGTGCTTTGAGGTTTACCTTTTTAAGATACAGCATAACGCATCGCCGATTTGGGCGCATTGTCGTGCGACTGCAGATATATACTGCGATGTATGCTGTTGTTTTGCCCATCTTGGGCTGCGGAGAGGACGTCATTTTTTGAGCAGTTGGAGCTCGATGTCCTTGACAAGACATACAGCTCCATTATCAGGACAGCTATGTGCTTCGCTGCGTGTTGGACGGCCCTCGCGGATTTCTATGAGACTGTCATGCGGAAGAAGGAGCGGGCTGAATGGGAGCGTCAGATCCTGAAGAGGTAAAGAGCTCTTTTAGTTCGGACCTGTCTGGAGTCTGACGACAATTGTGTAAAAATAAGTATATATAATGTACATATTTAGGATAGTATTTAATATAATATAGGATAGGATTCTAGCTTTAAGTAGTATACCGGACCATAGAGATGGAAGTGATACTCTACGATTTGGGTGCATCTTGATGAAATGCCGGTAGGCAGTTCCGAGATGATTGCCCAATGTGATCTTGTAGAGGTGAGTTTTTTTAACAAGTAAGCAATGATATCCACTGTCCTTCCTTATAAGAGGGATGCAGACTTATCAAATGCACAATCAGGAAATCGGCTCCTGAGTGTCTTCCTTTCATCCAGTTAGGTTCTCCTTCGGGAGCATCCCAGATGAGGCTATGTGAAAATTTTTTTTCTCTTTCGCAAACAAAAAAAAATATATTCATACAAAATTAAAAATTCATTCTGTTGCAATCGAAATAAATATTAAAGGTTGTGTTAAAATCGAAGAGACGAAGAAAATATGGTTATGTTCTCCCAAAAATGGACGTTGAAAGGGCTCATTCTTTATTTTAAGTATATATTAATGATACGCACTACATCAACTGAGACATAATATCAATTGTATAACGACAGGTTGCGATAATGACCATCAGTACACATCCACTAGTAGTCTGCACATATATTTTTTTATCCTTTTATCGACCAGTTTTAAAACCTATCTATTTTAAATATATATATATGTTGTGTGTGTGTGTGTGTATTAAATATATATATATGTATATTAAATATATATAATATATGTATATACTTGTCACTTTGTAATTATAACATTAAAAATGACCTAATTGGGTTCGAAACATCATTTATTATTTTTAATTTGTCTTAGTTCTTTATAATTATATGCAAACTTTGGATTTTCATTATATTTCGGTAACTTTTACTTAATTTTATTCCTTTTTTCAATCTGGAATTATTAATTATTAACATAGACCTGCGGCATACAATACTTGTCTTCTCATTACATTTCCTGCAACCTTCAGAAGATTGAGCAGTCACGCATCTCACATTAAGAAGTTATTAAATACTATATGAAATAAGGAATTCAATTCCGATGATGCTAATTGTGACATATATTGTCAAGGTAATGATCCTTAGTGACCATCGAAGAATTCACCGATCACCATTCGAATAATTCACCTTTGATGACTTTGACCGTTCCACACGAAGATCATCACACAAAATAATCTTCGGAAAATTGTAGCAGTCCATCACGCATTACAAAGCTATCCAAAAAAATTAAAACGACGCTTATTCATATTGTTAAAGTCACGACCATCAGACACTTTCAACAGACGAAGGTGAGAGAGGAAACGAAAGAGAGTGAGATAGGGCGAAAAATAGAGGGATGGTGGGGGTGTGTGGTGAGGGAGGAGGAGGGGAGGGAGAGGGAGTGGAATTGATCAAAGTTGAGGGAGTATGAGGTGAAAGGTGAGAGAGAAGAGAAGTGTATGTGATTGCGGATAAAGAAGAAGAAGAAGAAGAAATCGTTACTTCATTTTTCATGGAAATCATCACTTTTCGACCACTTGTATGTCCAAAACGGCTTGACCGATTTTTATTTCTTTTGGCTTAAATTACTCATGCCGCCTTTCAGGATATGTCACGTGTGATTCAAAATTTTTTATATTTTAGTAGTTCTTCTGTACCCCAAAAAATGGACTTTAGTGATTGGGGATAAGAGACTTGTAATGTCTTTATGTCTTTTACTCTTTTTTTAACATGGCTGGAGACACTACGTCTCCTGATAAATTATATTTCGAAATGACTTGTTCAAGCCACTTTAAGAAAGGAACATAATCTTGAACCAAAAAAAGAATATTTTTGTCTCTCTCTCTCTCTCTCTTTCTGTCTCTCTCTCTCTGTGCATGCATGAAAATTGTTTCATTAATAGATTACAAAAAATATTGAATAATAAAATATTAATTTTTCTTAATATTAAATTTTATTGGATTACATGCGATATTTTTCACATACAAAAAAAATCGATGTCTGTTAAAATTAGAAACAAAATCTATCATAGAAATGCATTTCATTTCATAAGATCATATTTTCGTTTTTTTATGTTTTTTTAAAATTCAGAAGAAATTATTTTGGTTATGGTGTAAAATAAATTTTACAATTGTCTGAAAATTTTGTATATTTCGTGTATATTCGTCGATGAATCTGAAAATGATAAAATTAGCAAAATGAAGAAATACATTTTTAATTAAAACATGAATCAAAGTTATCACAAAAATGAAAAGTAGTTATTACATTTTTTTCATTAATATATATATATACACACACACACACACACACACACACACAGAATGCGTCATCAAAATCTGGATAAATTGAACAATTTCTTTAAACAAAATGTTTTTAATAGAAAATAAAATATTACAAAAAATCCTTTTATGGCACTTGGGGGATCCCTGTAGAGACAATTATTCAATATATCCCCCATTAGCTTGAATGACGGCTTCTATTCTCGATCTGAAGCGTTCGCACGCACTGTAATGTAGCGCTGTCCATGCCGACGAATGTTGCCTCAGCGGTTCTTAATGATGTCATATTGGGATGACAAGACTTGTTTGTGACTCTTTCAATTATGCTCCGTATATAGTAGTTTAAGGAATTTAAATCTAGACTGTTGGGAGACCAATATTCCTTGGATCAAAACATATCATTGTCTGAGAGCCAATTTTGAATCAAATGACTCGTATGAGCCGGTGCATCATCCTGCTGAAAAACATATGGCTTTCCGGACACCACAGTTTCCATCCACGGCTTCATTACATCAGAACGTGCAACGATTGCCCTGGGTCATCCGAAATCAGCGCTTGAGTTCAACGACTGCAGGGGTGCGTTCCTCGCGGTGCGTTCTTTCGAATGACTTTTCCTCGCTGGCATACTGGAATCTTCATTGGACTGTTCTAAAGCCGTATATTTTGCCACAATATAAACGATTAATCTCAGGTATCCAAAGAATTATTTCGAATTATTTGGGTTGCTGAGCGCCCAGCACGAAGGCCTTCGATGATCGTGGCTCTTCGATTATACTCCGCACTTGGTTTCAACATCGCGGCCATTTTGAGAATATGACTACTAGAAGCATCAGGCTTTCTCAGACGCCAACAATCTCTGGCGAAGACACAATATAGTGAAAAATGTTAATTTAAATTTGTTCAGATTTTGGTGACACACTCTGTATAATACACTCTGTATAAAATACAAACTTATTTTATAAAAATAGGAATAAAACTATCGTGATTTAATAAAAGTATTTGTTTCTTTAATTTTAGTATGCATATATATTTCGACATTTCAGCAATATTGCAAATGAAACTAAAAAGAATATTACTGCAACCTAAAAGTCTTAAAAATATTTCCGTAATATTTCAAAAACATTTCTTGTGGATCGAAGTGGACGTTTTGACATTGCTACAATCTTGCAGGGACTTTTCAGAGACATTACGCAACGTAACTGCAACAATTTCAATGTTTCAATGATATGTTCGTGCAACGTTGCAGAAATCATTCTGTGCTATCAAGGAAATGTATATTATCTCACATTAATATATTTTTATTTCCGCTACTCTGATCAGTAGACATTATTTAAGTAAATATACAGCAGATGGAGTTGAAAATAGACCGATAACGGTCTGATATCTGAAAGCTGTTTATAGCTGTTAAATATCAGTCTGATATCTATTAAGTATTAGTCTGATTGTTCAATAAATATATACGTTTAACTGCGCTTCAATAATATGCGAAGCGCTGCAAGTGATAAAAATGCTGAGATGGATTCTTTCGAGCGCGACATCTTCTTGTATACTTTTTGGTTGAAATATACGATTTTATTCGAGGCATTGTATATTTTGTCGCTGATACTTATTGTAATGATCTAATTATAATTGATGATTTAATTGTAACTAAATGCTGAAATTTATTCGTGAAATCGTTCGAATGCGTAATATACTTTTCGATTGAGGAATAAACTTTTGATAGGGGCGTTATACTTTCGGCTGTTGATATAATGTATTGATCTGATTATAACTGATAAAAATGCTGAAGTTTATTCATGATATCATTTGATCGCGTGATATACTTTTTGGCTGAGGTGTAAACTTTTGACCGAGACATTGTTCTTTTTCTTGGAATAGTATCACGAACATCTTTACTAAAATATCGGACAGCCCCCGCGCTGTCAGTCGTTTCTAAGTCAGTAGATCAGTCAGATAGCTATTAGTGAGTCTTACAATAATGGAATGTATTAGTGATTTATTAAATGTTGCAAGATACAAATCGCTATTGCTTGATAGATCTGACAAAATATATAATAATAATCGATAAATAACCGATAATAATCGATAAATATAAAATAGTAACAAACATTGTTTATCATATATCAAAATTTTTTTTCATTGATGTTAACAATGTAGACGAGCGTCAACTGATGGGAAAATTATAAATACGTTTATATATATAAATAGGTTGATGTATATTAATGTGGAGCATTATGTGATAGCATAAATTGCAATCCGGTAGAAGAAGTTTCATCTAGTACGATGTAGAGTTGAGTGGGACTAGTATATGTTGTGACACTTCTTCTTTAAATTATAAATTTTCACACAATTATAGATGAACTAATGATAAATGCTTTTTAACATGCGTTGCATGTTCATCTGACTTAATAATTGAGTATTTAAAATAAATCCTTGATGTATTCTTGATTCTCGTAAACAAGAAAAAGATTACATTAATTACAAGGATGCAAGTGAGCACGTAGTGCGTTTTTGAAGGATAAGTTGAACAGATAGATAATTGTTTAATGAGATTACATATTATTAAAAATATAAAAGGATCATGTTAATCAAATTTTTATTTTCTTTTATCTTTTTAAATATAATAATTTATAATATTCTTTTTAAATGCTTTAATTAACAAAATCAGAAAAACTAAAATTTTAACTCTATAATAATTAAATGTAAAATGTGTTTAATCGTTAACATACAGAATAAAAACATTGATAAAAATTTCATTTAAGCAGTTGAGTTTATAAGATTACTTATGAAATGCTGGCCCAACAAGCCCCATATCAGTATTGGCTGACATAAAATCTTAAGTTAATGATCATCATTCTTGAAAAAAATTTTAAATTACTAACAAAGTAGCTGTATATTAGCAAATGTTGCCCTATTTGGCAACATCGCATCTGAATTATATCATATTATGTATTACTTGACAACGTCGCATTTGTATCATATTACATTAATGATCATTATTGAAAGAAGTCTCAAATTATGCTAAACTGCAAGCAGTTGTATATTAACAGATATTATACTATTTGGCAACGTCGCATCTCAATTATATCACATTATATGTATTATTATTATTTGGCAATGTCGCATCATATTACATTAATCATTATCATTGCGAAATATGTTAAATATCTTTGAAATAAACTTGCGAATTTGCTGATACTGCAATTTGTGGTATTAGATTACATTAATGTCATCACCGGTGTATCTAAAAATTTTTTGTTATAAAATCTGACGTTTGTATTTTTGATGGATTGACCGGAAATGGTCATATAAATATTCGCGAAGATTTTTGTGAAAAGTCAATCTGTGTAAAATGGCTGACTGTAATCGTTCCCGCATTTAATTAGCAATCGAGAACTCGGTTCCGCAATGTGCTATCTGGCATTAATACTTCTTGCTCGATGTGATGGGCATAAGGATATATTGAGAAAGGTAGCAACTATACATAGTATCTCTAGTAGAGTACTATAATCTCTATCAGAGATTTTTATGAGTCGATACTGCATCCGTCGCTCAGACTACTTCGTTTTGCAGTGATCTCCAGCGCTATGGATTCATATGTTCAACATGAGCAAGTAAGTATTTTAATTACATTTGTTTGCGAAAAATTTTTCTCTATATATTGCTTATTTGTTTGTTCTTCTTCATTAGTACATCTTCTCGTACAATTTTGAGAAGAATATTCGCATTGACGTCGACAGCGTACAAATTTCTAGAGATTAGGATCGCCGTGGGCGACCTATTTCCTACGTGGAAATGGCCATTGGCGATACCCGAAGCAACTGCATCGTCCTGCTTCATGTTATGTGGACATTATCCATCAAAAAACAGACGGATATCGAGTGATTGGTGCAGTCGATTACTCCATCATCGTTAATGATTCAGGAGTTTCAAATTAGACTTGTAAAATTACACGATGTGGACAATGTGAAATTACCATTATGTGATAAGTGTTTATATAAATCATCGACCGTGCTCTTCATGCTCGAACTTGAATGTATAAAACACGTATATTGTGAATTATAATATGTCAATACATGAATAGTGTGAATGAAAAGTTTAAATATTTCGTGACTTATTTACGTCAAAACTGTATAAATAACAAATATGATGTTATAAATATTTTGCATAAGATTTATGAATTTAAGAATTCATATATTGAATATGAATTGATAGTGTACGCTGTAGATAACATTGTATATAATGCATTACATGAAACTAAATAAAAATAAAAATATCTCAGTGTCCGCAATTATTCCTTCCTTCTTTCCATCCTTCTTTCCACCTTCTGCAGTATCGCATTACGCGCGACAAATCGCACTTAGTGCGTTTGCACTCTCCGAATCATTAAAATAAAATAAAAAATAAAATATAATATAATATAAGATAATAAATAAATAAAATATTATACATGCTAAAAGAAGATGATGACGACAGAGGAAAAATGGTAAGCGTGCGGAGGATCGCGCCTGGTGGCGGTGGTGACGAGGACCGGCAGCGGCGGCGAATCGTGGCAACTTGACCCCGCGTGACGTCATTATCGTGATAATTTTCGGCATTCGGATTATATTAATTTAATATTGAGACTCTTTATATCAGACACACATATGTGAAAGCACAATCAACTAGAAATTAAAAGGCCTACAACGGTCAAAACTAGATCTTTATTGCTTAAATAATTCAATCTTGAATTACTATATATATCATATATATATATATTATATATATATATTTATATATATATATATGTATATATATATATGTATATATATATATATATATATATATATATATATATATATATATATATATGTATA
>Ga0157364_1003377_pt1 | contig 15445 bp, 8 predicted proteins | sample AttsexASBM2_FD_111476 | JGI IMG/M metagenome (GOLD analysis project Ga0157364, IMG submission 111476) | Fungus gardens microbial communities from leaf cutter ant in Ribeirão Preto, State of São Paulo, Brazil - Atta sexdens ASBM2 | ecosystem: Host-associated > Fungi > Mycelium > Unclassified ...
TATATATATATATATATATATATATATATATATATATATATATCTAAGAATTTTAATTGATTGATAAATTCTGGATATTTTTAAGTACATAATAACTAAATATTATGCGGCTTAAAAATACGAACTACTTTAGTACTACTATCTAATAACATTGAGAGAAATATAAAATACAAAAATAATACAAATCATTTTTAATATTCAATGATAAGAGAGAGAGAGAGAGAGAGAGAGAGAGAGATGTTGATTAATTAATTTCTCTATATATTACAAAGATATTTATTCTTTTATATATAAGAGTGATGCAAAATTATGAATATTAAGAATATAAAGGCAAGAAACAATAAAGGAAGAAAGGAGAGGCAGAGGGTAACAGAATGGTGAAATCGGGAGGCGATTAGACAATACGATGGAAACACTGAGGATGCTGAGGTCTACTGAGGACGAGTCCTCTTTCGGGGTTTGGGAGCGCCGACAGATGTGCGAGCGAGCGCACTGTACACACACACACACACACACACACACACACACACGCACGCATGCACGCACACTCACGCACACATTCACATACGTAGTTACATCGTTGTGCGCGGGGTCGTGCATCTCATCCTCAGGGGGTGTCGTGCCTGAATGTCCCTGATCTTGTTAAGGACGCAGTGAACCACAAATAGCCGACATCCATTCAAATATCAGCGAGAAATCCAGCTACTTAAGCTACTTCCACATCGCGCAGCCGTCAACCAACAACCCGCTTAAACGACAACTCGATAAATGTCTGCCGTGGGATCGCGCTGATTTTCAATGTAAAACGCGCCGGTCGTGTCGATGTAGTCGAGTTTATTATAAGAACGAACATATAATACGCAGTATTTCGTCGCTAATTATTCGAAATCACCAGCTTTACATATAGAACCTTTTGAACAAGTTAGCATTTAATCATGCTTATCAAGTCTAAATACGTGGCGTCATAAAGGTCTGACTATTTACAGGCGCCAAGAGTTCCAACATACTACTCTCTGTGGAATACTTAAAAGCAAAAAATTGTCAATAATTATTCTTGATCAATTCTTCCCGATGTTCAGACAGGCAAATATTATAAATTTACAACAATCCCATGTATTTTTCTTATGAATAACAACTAATAATTAGCATGTCAATAATACAAAATAAAAATATTAACTCGATTCACTTTTAGATATCGCATAGCATATCAAGAATGCTTAGTCATAATATTTCTTCAATGGCTGAGTGATTTTTGAACTCTAATTTATCTCGATGCGATATTAGAAGTGAGAGAGTTTAATATGATCTCGTACGGCTTTATTTCTCTGTAAAACATACGTACATGTTCTCCAATGCGGAAAAACCGCGGGATTTGATTTAGGGACATGCCAAAGCAATTACGAATGCACGTTTCATGAGATGTCTTCTCGCGCGCGACCCCTTATGAAGCATAAAAGGTGGCAGAGAGGGTTCATCAAGAGGGGTAGAGTTTGGCTTTGTGCGGGGTCGCGGCGGCGTTGAAGCTGACAAAAGATAAGCTGTTATTTATAACCCGGCTTAAGGACTGCCGCGAAAGATCGGGATGTGTTTAGGAAAAATAAAATCACTTCGAAATCGCAAATCCGCGCGCATGATGCTCCACATGTCCTCGTTCGCTTGAATAGAATAATGTCACAGAATAGAATAATGCGTAAAAGAATATTTTGTAGGAATCATTCTCTTTTAATACGTGAATGCAACAAACGCGTACAACATATTCTTAATTTTAATAATAAAATACTGTTCTCTAGTTTAAATTAAAAAAAAATTATTTTTTTAAGCCTGGAGATACGTAACAGCTAAAAAATTGAAAAATGATTTTAATTTCAGTAATTATTTATTTACTCATCAAATTCATTATATTCTAGAGAGAGATGCAAATATTAATTTTCAATTCTGTACAGATTATACATAATCTCATTATATATTGTTTTTTTTTCACTTCAGTTAATATGATTTACTAATATTACTTTGTTAAATTTTTTCAATGCATCAAATCCATTTGTATTTCTTTGGTTCTTTCAAACTCTTACATCATTCGCTGCTTCCAGCGACTTCGCTATCAGCAAGTCATATTTCGATCATCGACGGTTTCACTTCAATTAATATTAATTTATTTTAGGTTTGCTAATATTAATTTATTTTATACATCTCTCAAAGATTTAAATTAAATTCATTTGTTTTTTTTTCAGTCTTTTTTTCAACCCTTCGTTCGTTGCTTCGAGCGATTTCGGTATACCAGCGAGCCATATTCTGGTCATCGACGCGGCCATCGATACCACCCTCTATATACATGTCGCGACGGGTGTGCACCGCGAAGCAACAAAGTTCATTCCGCCGCTCCCGCTTCTTCCCTAAAAACGTGCCCCACCAGCTATCCGCTCACCCACTCAACCACCCTTTTCGTTCGCTCCGAGCCATCGGAGCGTAGTCCGAAGATCCGAGCGCAGACGGCGGAGATACCTAAAGATCCGTCTTCGACGTTACGCCGCTGCCAGCGGTTGGGGGTGGCGGACAGGGGCGTCGCCAGTGGGACGCCGCCGTCAGTGGCGGGGGTGGCGGAGACGCGGGGGACTGTGTGGGGGTCGAAGCTTCGAGTCTGCAGAGCCGTGCAGCCTCCCTCCTCTTCTGACGGGGGTGGATGGTTGGGTGGTGTAGCACCGGCTCCTCGAACTGATCAATACCTGAAACACCGCGAGGTATCGTCCCGCTATTTCCGGTGTCCCAGCGCGGCCGGAAATGAAGGCGTTAAAAATATACTCCAGATAGCACGCGCCGGTATTATATCCTCTTCGGTACAGGTGCCCTCAATAGTGACGGAGAGACCGATCTGCCAGCAAAACGTCTCGAGGACGATGGAGGAACATCGATTGGGATGAGTTGAGACTACCAGCTCGAAAAGACAGGGGTAAAAAGGAGTTGAAGTAAGTAAACGACTTCAATCATTTTATCAGATGTGAAGATTATAGAGAAAACAGATAATTATTATTCTTCTTTAGTTCTCGTGTAAAAAGATAGTTTCGATACTTTACGAAAAACGAATCTTTTTCTTCACCAAAAAGAAGCTCATGAAGTAATTTCGCAATGCAGCAAAAGAGCGTCATTCGTTTAATTCTATTAAGTTGATTTCTACAATTTCTATTTCTTTATTTTCTATTTCTTTAATATTGCTTAGAATTTAATACTGGAAAATAATTATTAATTATTTATATTAAAAACACTATTGTTCAACGCTTTTAATATGCTCAAAATCAGTAATTTTCAGTAAATTGTATCTCTCTAAAGGATGTATTGATATTTTCAATATACAACTATCTTGATGTATAATCATAACTATGCTATGTATTATTGATATAAAGTACTATTTAGTTGTTTCTTAAAATTATCTTATTTATTTTACTGATTACAAGCTTGTGACCAATCAGATGATCGTTATTGGAGCGTACTGTACATTCGCGCAGACGAAGGTTCTTTATCTGTATCTAAAGGCCTGGCCTGATCGACTTTTAATTATAGCTATCTGCTACCTGATTTTGCTGGTGTTCGGCGCACAAGGGTGAGCCCAAGGAATCGACGCGCCGAGATGATCGATCCTGAAGCCATTCTCGTGGCTGGAATCTTCATTTCGCTTCATTACTGCACCTAACACGAATTCGATATTTGCGTGAATATTCACAACCACTATCACGAACCCAATTGTATAGATTAAAGAGCAAGGTATAGTAAAAAAAGAGTTCGGTGTTCTGTTATGAAATATGTAATTACGAGAAATCGATATGGAGAATCGATATAGAGAATTTTCAATTTTCGATTTTCAACCATATTTATGTGACTATTAGATAATTCAATTATCATTAGATCATAACTATTATTTGTTATTCTATTTAACCATAACATTGAATAATTAAGCAGTCAGTTATATATCGTGAAACCTATATTACTTTCCTGACGAATAAGTGTAACAAATTGACTCAAATGATATACCATATGTCAGAAAGCTCTCCCCAAAAATTCCAATCTATAAAAACTTGATGTAAATAAGGCGAATTATATCGTTTTCTTACTAAAATACGATACTTCTTTTTATGATACCATAAAATCACACATAAAGGAGGGTTACTAACAAAAAATTGCGGATGTCTGTTGAACTAAAGGGCGTGACCATGAGTGCAACGATGAAACTCCGGATTTGCGAAATCGCGAAGGGGTTGGTTTAGTATCAACAGGTAGAGCTCGTCCTCTTCCCCACCGGATAAGCCCAGGGCTAAGCGCCGGCGCTAGCTAAACCTCTCGCACCCTCCCGAGGGTGTGACCTGCCCTCGCCATTGGCCCGACCGGACGTGTGAAAAAGAGAACGAGTCTGTCCTGCGCGGATAAGGTCTTTTTAAATCCTTCTCTTTGAGGGGTGGAGCCTTAGACCGAGTCTTTTTCACCGCAATCCGAACAAATAATCACAAGTCACTTGCTTCTTCTGCATAAATACGTGGCTGACGTATCTAGATTGTCCTTAACTTATGTAATTAATATTAACTCTTTTAGACGTATTTTTATTCAATCGCATTATATGTACGTTTAAATTCTTCATGTTATAGTCTTATACCATATTTCTACATTGAGATGTCTATCATTATTTCTGACTAGGTAGTTTATTATGTTTCTTATTAACTGTAATAAAGATTTTATTCGAAAATCTTGGCATTTCCAAATTATTAGAAATATTATTTTTTCTGACGAATTTCCTTTTTCGAATATCTAAACCATGAATTTAGCAATTGAAAATTTGGATTCTTGAAAAAGTAAGAATCTTAAGATTATTCTTTTCCTTTTCAAAATTCAAATAATTTAATATTTATAAATATTCTTTTCTATAAATATAATATAAAAAATGTTGCAATCCATGAAAAAACGATCATTAACAATCTGTGCTTTACTTAGTAATCATGTACGCGAAATAATAAAAAATATAAATATAAATGTGATAAATGTGATAACGAATTCCATTTGATCTAATTTCTATATTGGAAACAGCGGAAAGAAGAAACCGCACGATCTTGTCGGATCGAAAAAAAAAAACGATGGAGAAAGATCGTAATGCGGTGACAGCATCGCGAGGGGAGGAAAATATCCGCATGGGTCAGCCGAGAGAGGCTTAGACCACTGAGATGCCCGCTTCAATATCGGCTTTTGGGATACTTGAGATATTTATCTAATGTCTTACATTTTCCACAGCACTGCCCATTCAGATTTCCATTCATGTCTCCTCTGTGGAAAACCTGTTTCTCCGGATCTCGACAGAGCTCGTTAAAATATCCACATCTCAATAATTTAGCGATGCTAATACTGTAGCGAAAAATTGATGAGGTTAAAGCTCGAACAAGTTGCGGACGCACGCAGAAATTTGATCAAAATCAACGTCTTTTAATTAATTAATAAATGTACATTATAAGCATGATATGATTAATATTAAACTGCCATTGAAATTGCTAATTGAACAATAAATACATATAAAACATAGATTTAAGTAGTAAATAAAATAGTTCTCGACGAGACCGACTCAAATCATTATCGATATGAACAGAATAGATTAATATCTCGGATGCCATTCATCCTGCGGACAAACCTTCACACAATTACAAGTGTATTCACCTCTCTATCTTTATCCGATTCTCCTTTTATCATTCCTTTTGCACGTAATAACGCAGACAACACCTCGACACGGCGGTCTGGTTATCTTACAAAGATATCGTGCGACGTACCCTGCGTTACTTATCAAGATAGCTACTAGCTCTCAGTGCTCTTAGCACGGTTCGGAGAACCAGTACGCTCGGTCATCGATTCGGAGCGAGAGAATTTTCAGTGAGCGATCTTATTCTCTCGTATAACTTCTCTCATACGTAACAAAGATTTCGACGTTGGCAATGTGCGACCGGGAGGCCATAAATGTCATTTTGGAGGCGAATTGAATTGCAAGAATGTGGACTATGCGCAACTATTCGACTTGATTCGTGGTGATGAAAAAGAAACATGGAGGAAGGATCAATGAGACATCGCGGCGTGTTTCTTGCACTGCTAATCACGTGGCTAACAATTCTGTCAATTACGAGGTGCCAAAGCATATGTCCTGGCAGGTGTCTGTGCCGCCTTACTCAAGTACCCAGAACTATCGAGTGTTCGAAGCAGGGGATACTGATATTTCCCGAAAATATTAGTAATGTGGTGAATATATATGCGATGAGTAATACTTCTTTTGTTAGCGGTATTTTATTATAAATTTCATTGTAAGATAACAGTTCATTGCAGCTTATCGTGTAAAATAAAATCGTGTAAAATAAAATAGTACAGTAATATATCGATAAATATACGTGATGAGAATCATGAAGAAGATATGATCAAGATAATTAAACTACTACCAATTCAGACAAATATATTCTTCTAGATGATTGTCTAATAAATCATTTAATTATTAATTAAAATTAGCTTTTTCTGTAATAGGTCGAGCATCTGGATTTGTCGAGTAATCGTATAAGTGAGATCACCAACGAAGTCAATCAGCTGATTGATCTACAGTACTTAAATCTGGCCAAGAATCAGCTCAAATCCTTGCCGAATAATATCGAAGAATTAAGAAAGCTTCGTAGACTAGATCTATCAGACAACCTCATCGCAAATACGGCAGATATTGCTTCCATTAGCCAGCTACCATCCCTGGCAGTTCTATACATCTCAAGGAATCTATTACCTGACTTGAAAGGGCTAACCAGCGAAGTGCTTCAGGCAGTGGATGCCGGCCATTGCCGTGTGTATCAAGATAGTCATAAGTGTTATTAAAAATATTTATTATAATGATTTATATAAAGAATTTTTTAAAGATGATCTTTAAAAAGATATCTATTAAAATATCATATTTATTTATAAAATCGTTGATATTATCATAATAATTAATACCAATTTGAAAAAGAAACGTATTTATGGACATATTTTAATTTAGTAATATATATAATATTTGATATAATATATATATATATATATAATGATATTTATCTTTAAGGAAATTTATCTTTTTTGCGTAGAAATATATAGAAAAAATTCTTAAAATTCAATAATATGCACGTATGTATTAAACTAATAAAAATTTTATTTGTTTTAGTTATAAAAGTATTCGGCAATGAATCCTTAAATGGACTGTCGGCGCTGAATACTCTAAGTCTTGCAGGAAATCCGCTGAAAAGTATTCAAATACCTGTCAGCGAGACATTGCGATGGTTGGATATGTCTGACTGCGCTCTAAATTATCTGAATCCAGACACTTTTGTTGGATTTCCAGAATTAGAGGAGCTACGACTGGTCAATAATCCTACATTAGTGTACAGCACTCGGTAATGAAACCTTATTTGATTATAATTTTAATTTTAAATTAATCATCGAAAAGAATCGCTTAATAGATTTGATAATTCTTACTAAATAAAAACCTTTAATAGGAATTTTACAAATAATATAATACATTACTCGTTTGTAGATATTCGACCCTAGAGCACCTAAAGCTAAAAAAACTGGACGTATCGAGATGTAATCTTGACCGACCCGGTCTTCATGGTTTACCATCGTTAACGCAGGTTCGACTCTCTCACAACACAATTCATTTACTGCCAGATCGTATTTTCATCAAAAACAGACAGCTGACGCACTTGTACTTGAACTCGAACAACTTGGCGCTATTGAATGCTAGCACATTTGAAGGTTTGATAAAGCTTCAAGTACTGGATCTATCTGCGAACAGTCTCGGAGAAATTCACAAGCTAGCATTCAGGGATAACATCGATCTCAGACTTCTAAATCTTTCCTACAACTCTCTGTACCGATTCCCGTATCTGTCGTCTTTTATTACGACATTAGATCTATCCTTCAATCTAATCAATCACTTTAGGGCGAATTCTCTAGAAGACCTATCCAGAATAAAAATTCTGAATTTAAAAGACAATCATCTGCAGTCGTTACCGCGCGGCTTAAATTCGAAGACATTAAGAATACTAGATGTGCAGAGAAACAGGCTCGTCGAGTTACACAATGACAGCTTTACTGAATTACCATTATTGCAAAAGATCGACTTATCAGGTACATACCAATCTTTGAGTCATTTACGAGAAAACAATTTCAAGAAGATATTTGATAGAATTTAATTGTTAATGATAGGACATTAATTTTTAGAGGATGAGAATCTAATTTTAAAATTACAGTTTTTTCTTAAGAGAATATGTTATAATTTATTATTTAATCGTGTTTCTTGCCTCAAAATATGTTTCAGTATTATATATTCTAATGGTTTTTTCATTTTGTAAAAGTTAAAAAATTTTCTTTAATTATTAAGAAGAATCTCAAATTTTCTAATAATATAAATTTTTTAATTAAAAATCTAATTAATCATTGAAATTTATCGATAATGCATTATTTCCGAAAATTATTATATTTGAGTATAATTGTATTTTTGAAATTGATTTGTTTCTGCATTTTTATTTTGTGTAGATCTTGAATCTTTTGCGCTTATGTTTTATATGTAATTAATCAATTACTTCGTAGGAAATCGCTTGACGGAGGCAATGGATCCTAACATATTTCAAAACAATCTATATTTGATCTCAGTCCGTTTAGAGGATAATCCATGGAGATGCGACTGTATGCAACTCTATGACACCTTCGAGTACTTAATGGAACCTCCATCCAAAACTGTGAGGTCGACTTTGATTTGTCAAAGTCCGGCGAACGTTTCCGGCTATTCGTGGGAAGCCGCATGTTTCAATGAATGGAATACTAACTTGTATTATCCTAAAGACAGAACTTGGGGAATGGTAATGATCAGTTTACTTATTCTAGTCGTTTTGTGTGGCAGCGTGATATCGATTAAGCACACCCTAAAGGTAAAGAGAAGAGTCCTTGAGCAGAGACGGCAAATGGAATTAGCAGAAGAGAGAGAACGATTACGACGTTTGCAAAGGAGGTAAAGATGTTTTCGGATTACTAATTGTTAAGTTTTCTGTGTATATATATATATGCAAAATATCTAAAGATATTTTACTTTGCCTCGCTTAAGTAAAATCAATATGCGCAGCATGCCATCAATGAATACACAACCTTCATTTTATGATACAATAAGCAAAATAAATGTTTGAGTAATTTAATATTCGCGTTATGTTTACAATATTTTTCAATATAATTAAAATGAATAATTAAGAAAATGTATGCTAGGGAAAGTGGACACACCTACCTGCAACAGATAAGACAGATATCTGTCTAGAACTAGTAGTTTACATTACAATTTCGCAAGTTGGTACATTATTCATCTCTTTAAAAGTCATATCAGAGAGTGCGTTACTTATACCAACGTATAATTATATGTTTTAATTTAGCAAAATTTTTAATAAATATAAACCTCAAAATTTTTCTAATTATCAATCTTCAAATTAATTAAATTTATTATAGAATAAATATGTATTACACAAAAATTTTTATAATTAATCTTTCAACATTTAAATTACGCTACAGATAATATACCATTCCTAGCTACAATAGCGCGATGAAATCAAAGAAAAGTTCTATTTCATCATACTTTTAGGAATCAGCGTTTGGAAGAAATAGAGGCACTGGAGGCTCCAGAGGAAATCAGAATTAATCCTTTAGAATTAGTCGGTCCACCTAGTTATGAGGAAGCAGTCCAGATGCAAAGATTAGTTCATTCCATGGATGCTTTAAATGAGATTTCCATCGAAAATGGTACTTTGCGTTCCATAAATTCTATGGATAATCTACGGACAAAGAAAAGACGTACGAAGAGACCTCGAAAACGGACTCAGAGCGAAGATGATCTATTGAGACGGGAAGAACGCCGGCAGGAACGAATCAGAAGAGAGAGGAATAATTCCAGTGGTAACATATGTGACACGAGTCAACTGCATAATACGAATCCTAGAACTTCCTCAGTGCGCAGAGCTAGGAGGCATAGCATTGTGGACGAGACTCTCGAGTCCAGCAGTAGCAAGGACAGGCCAAGGCCGCAGACGCCTACCTCGAAGAAGAGAAAGAGAAGACATGTGCCTAGAAACGAGCATGTAACCGACGATGAAGATTCCGACGTCCAGGTAATGAATTCGAACCGTTCCATTGTCATCAAGGAACTCAAACGAGAACCCAAGAGTGGCTACAGAGAATCGTTTATGGAACGCGAGTCTTAAATTATTTCCATTTGTGAATTGTTTCAAAACATATAATAAAACTTTCTTGATGTTTTAATAAAAATTTAATAAAAATATAAGAAAAAAAAGAGTAGTATGTAGATTTTTAATATTTTCTCACCGTGTTTATAAATCGACTGGAAACACAATTAATATTACATTGTACATTTTGCGGAATATGGAACTTTGTAATTTTAAAACTTATTCTTTTGATACAAAAGTCGTTTTTCTACAATCCAAATCAACGCTAAATCAACAGGGTACGGATCTACGATAACACATATTAGTTTGCGCGATAATATTACGGCGGTTTTATCTTGTCAAACCGGTTTTTTCCCTTGTGTTAAATACACATATTGCCTAAGGAAGATTAGTAATCAAGGAAATGACAAATGAGTCGGCTGGCCAATAGTAAAAGGTTTACTCCGAAGAAGAGCAAAAGTACAAGCGTCTTCTTGGAACACACTGTCTCCTCTATAGAGATTCTAGCTATAATAACGTCAGATTACCAGTTTGAATGTAACGAAGACACGTCGATCTCGAATTACGGTAATTTCTTGTCAATCTAAAAAAAATTAAGATACTTCAAGATTATAGTTATGAACTAATCATTCATCATATTAATATATCATTTACGAAAGTAAGAAGCGATAAACGCTAATATTTATAAATTGTAAATAATTAGATCATTAAATATCTAATACAAATTTAGTAATATCCCAATAATCATTACTTTGCGTAGTGGGCGTTTTATTTGCGCTTTTATCGACTATATTTGGTGTGGATTTGGTTATTTATTAAGAAAAGGATATAAAAATATTTAAGACTTGTAAATTTTCATTTAGTTTACACGATCTAAATTTATGAACAGATATTAAAGTAATATTTATACGTACATGTGAAGGACATTGACATGAAAAGTTATGAAATATATTTTATATTTCTTCATTACTTATACTTCATTTTATATGAATATTGATAGTCAACGTGATTTATGTCGCTTTCTTTAGATGCAAAGTGTCATCAAATAATAATTATGTAACAGATAAATGTATATAAAATCACGCGTAATGTTGGTGACGTGTTCGAGAATATGAGAACAAAGCGAGGCCAAAGAATATCCATGACGCATGATTAAAGTACATGGATCAACAAAATAACACTCTCTTTTATTGATCAAAGGCTGAACATATAAATAAAGTCTTCACTGAGCTTTTTATTTTATCGCTAAGTTAAATCTGACGATGTGCGTTATCGTTGGGACAAGTTTCGATCTAACGGGGTTCGCGCTATCTTAAAATTAAATCATATACGCCTTAATAGCATTCGACACATTTTGACTTAAAGAATCATATGTAAGGAATAATAGTCGATAGTATGGATAATATGATAACGCATTACGGCGCATGTCACGCCGTGCGGCCGCGCACAGCTACATGACGCGTCCATTTAATTGATAATCACGCAATCATGGAGGATGGAGCATCCGTCACACGCATACACGAAATTTGTCTCTCAATTTGCATCGTATGCAAATAACGAATAAATACATTAATGCACATGAAAATACGAGTCACTGCCTTTCTGAAACGTGTGCCTCTACGATCGCAAGGAGATCGCGTCTACTACAAGAGCAGAAACGTGATAACAGGATATTACGTATATATTTTCTCTCACGTGAATAATATGTCTACAATGTTAGCAGTATTGTTCAAACGTTCGTACTCTGTAGCTCCATACTAAAGCTGTTCCAAAGGTCATTATTTATAATTGACAAACTCTTTTCATTAAATTACAAATTCCTACGTGTCCAAAACGCGTATAAACGTTTCCTATGTAAAACGCTAACAAGTCACTCTAAAAATTACGAGGTACGCGTTGGCAAACAATCTGTGATTTGATCGAAAGACGGCGTAAGGCCGACGATTTCATTAATCTTCGATGGTTCGTGCGTAAAAAAATATGGCAGAACTGGAATGCTCATCGATGCCTGACGTACGGCGAACGTTTCGTCGATCCTCGATTAATCTAAGGATCTTCGCGATGCGATCTCGCGCGATAATGAATACCGTTAAATTCTCGATGTCTTCGTTCTGGTGCTCGCAGGACACGCGAGACTCTTTAGGAAGTCTGACTAGTGTACTATAGTATTAACTTCGAACTTTGCTCCATTCGCGCTATACTCATTCCTACGCGAATAACATAAATGCGGATGTCCAAAATATCATTCATTTTCACCCAATTAAATTAAGAAGAAAAGACAAGAATTGCATTGATAAAAAAATTATAAGCGATAAAAATTGTAAGATTTCGACAATTTTCTGGATCTTTAAGCAAATATAAATCTTTATTTATTCTTTATTCTTTAATATTAGAAATATTAAAGAGTCATTTTATTAGCCATTTTTATTTTTTAGAGTTTTAATATTACAATCTTATTTAAAAAAAGATTCCTGAATTTTCTTGATTCTTTAAAATCTGAAATATTTTTCTCCATTTTTTCATAGTAATTTGCTTGATCCATCTAGTGAATACAAAACTTCTAATATTAAAAGTAAATAAATTCATTTATTTACTTCGCTTACATGCAAATTTTCAAATTAGAATTACAAGTCGACAATTAGAATTTATGACTTTGCGAGATTTTCTTATGAATAGTTAAACACAATGAATGATATAGTTATAAATATGTAAAAAATACTACAATATCTTTCCGAAGGACATCTTGCACAGCATAGCTTTAGCAAATATAATAACATATAGCATTTCGTGCGTCCAATTATTCAATGAAACACGGCCTGAGATTACAACTGTTCCTCAGTCACTTTTTGCACACTTTCAGCTTCCTGCCGAAAACAATAGCTATCCCCTAGTCATTGTCATATATGGTCTTTGACTCGGTAATCTTTCTTTATCACGAAAATCCATCGCGAGGAGTCAAATCGTGTGCAGCCCTAGGAACAACAACGTTATTATAAATCACATCTGTACGTCGCATTCTTTAAAAAAAAAAACTTTCTCCTTCATTTCCACACATATTTGTCTTTCGATTTCTATTTGACAGACGAACACGTCGATCGGTCGATATAACGTTCGTTATCTCTCGTAGATTCTCTCCCCAGGACTGCTTCATGGCGTCTTGACTAGATTCTCACCAGCCATTGTTCGTGTAATGAGTATAGGCGTCTTTGGCACACTGTCGGGAATCTCCTGCAGAGTGATCTTCACTCTTTGAGCCCCTGGACTGAGCGGTGGTCCATTGGGCTCTGGAAAATGCGTCGTCGGTCCATTGGTCGTCGCCGAAGTAGAGGGTTGCGGATTCCTATCCTCCAGGAAGTTTTTCTTCAAGGAATTTATGTCCACCCGAGGTCTCTCCTCTCTCACCTCATCATCTTGTAAAATTGCATTTTCGTCCTGTGAAAGTTGCTTCCTAGGCGGCTTCACGGGTTCTGAATGATCAACAGTGCCATTGAGACGCGGCGTTTCTCGCGTTTGATAGTCGTCATCGTGGATCTCATCAATTTTTGCATCGTCATTAGCAGATTTGATTTTCACGAGAGGATCGCTCTCGAGTTCCGTTACGTAGGGTGTATTCTCCTCCTTCTTCGGTTGAATCGAATTTTCACCGTGTTCTAAAAGAGATTTCTGTATCTCCTTCATCTCAGTGCCGGTTTCTACATCGCGTGACTTCCTCTTTTTACATATATCGCCTCTGTACGCGGCGAAACCGATCAACGCCACCACTATGGCGAGTAGAACCGCCAGAACGACATATGAGCCCATGCCTTTCTTGGATTGCTTAGGTGAAGATACTGCTTGTTCATTGTTATCTCTATCCATCATATTACCAGATTTAGAATCATCGATTATATCAGAAGATGCTATCACTACGTCGTTCGTGTTAAGATTAGGCGGTATGGCCTTTGTGGTAACCTCGGTGGATTTTTCAATACCGGCTTCAACTGAATAGCTTTTGTCAGACACGATTGTCTCCTCAGTGGCCAGATTAGTAGTCGATACATGTATAAATTCCTCCTCTTCAAGATTTGGCTCTTTAGTTGTTGACGTAGTCACGGAAGTTCCAAATCCAAAAAACGTATTCAAAAAGCCTGCGCCCGTGGCAAAGAATCCCTCGCTAATATCTGCCTTCTCAGTCTCCTCCTCATCGTAATGCGTTCCAGTAGCACCAGATCCTTCGCCAGAACCTTCATCTCCATCGCCAGAACCTGCAGTTGGATAAAACAAGACATCCTTAATGTTCTTCTTTTGCGACATCTCAGTCGTGGATGTTTGTTCCTTCTTATCTTCGTTGTCGAAGAAAATTTCTTCGTCCTCCGTGCTATGTTGTAAAGAATTCATTGTTATGCCAGTAGTGACTTGCACGGTTATTTTCGAGGTGGAAGATTCTGTCGTGGAATCTATCAACATGGTCGGGAAAGGCGTTTCAATTTCTGATTCTTTCGGTTTTTCCGATGTATTGTTTTTATCTTCTATGTCTTCCTCTTCCTCTTCCTCTTCTTCCTCTTCATTGAATCCATCCAACACGTCTCCGGATCCTAAATTTGATTCTCCAGATCCTTCCGCTTGATCATTTTGCATTTCCCGATCCTGCTCTTCGAAGTTGCAAATGATCATCGCGCTTGGTTTCATCAGCGATGTGCCCTTCATGTTGCCGGGACCCGCGCACACGACTTTTTTCGACACCGTCACGCCCCTCTGTACGATAAGATCGCGGACTTTGAGGGTGGCGCAGTTGCACTCGAGTGGATTACCGTGAATGTCTAGGTGCTTAAGATTTTTTAGACGCGCCAGTGCAGGTGGCAGTTGTCGGATGACATTCCTCCGCAGGTTTAAACTTCGCAGATGGATCAGACCTTCCAAGGAAGCTAGATCCAGGTATTCGATGCGATTATCGCCAAGATTGAGAGATTTCAAGTTGTTTAAAGTTCGAAAACTTCCTGGTTCGATCTTCTTCAGATCGCCATCGGACAAGTCAAGATGCCTAAGGTTAGTCAAATTGTCAAAGAGGCCAGGAATTAAAACATCTTGTGCGACCGGAGCACTCAAGGTTTCCAGATCATGCGTCTCGATGTCCTTGAGGTCTTTCAGTTGATCGCACCATGCTGTGGTGCTGTTCTTCAACTTGCAAAGTCCGTGGGTCCATCCCGAATGATACAAAAGGA
>Ga0157364_1003378_pt1 | contig 15444 bp, 6 predicted proteins | sample AttsexASBM2_FD_111476 | JGI IMG/M metagenome (GOLD analysis project Ga0157364, IMG submission 111476) | Fungus gardens microbial communities from leaf cutter ant in Ribeirão Preto, State of São Paulo, Brazil - Atta sexdens ASBM2 | ecosystem: Host-associated > Fungi > Mycelium > Unclassified ...
ACTCTACGCAAACTGAAAAGGAGCTTGCAGAACAGCTTGGCGTTACGCAGCAAGCCATTTCCGTACGATTACATACGAATAAAGATTGAATTTTACAAAAAAAAGCTCAGAACTTTTTTGTACGCCTAATAGTTTTTTCAGCTACAGTACCTTCGCCATAAACAGCGCATATCTTGTTTGCTGCTTATGTGGCATTTTTGCCTTTCCGGTAAAAGAAAAGCATTAAATGCTTAAAATGCACTTTGTTTTCTTCCATATTCAAAGGCGTATAAAACTGACAAAAATTAACGTATCCAAACGTATCGCAACCAAATTTTTTTCCAAGTATGCTTGAAGTACCGTCTTTTACGATATGTACGCATGTCATTTGTTTTCAATCGTTCTGATATATTCAGACCTGTCCTTATGCCATCTACCAAAAATCGGCATGAACTTCCCGAACAATAGTATAATCCACTAGAACACACTGTCATTGGAAATTTGTATTCTATTATACTTTATGTTTTCTAAATGAAGAAATACACGTTACACAAATGCTTATGTAAATAAATAATTTACTACGCTTCTGTTAAAATAAATATTTATTTGATGAGGTTAGAAAATTTCACAATAAGAACCTTCAATAAATATAAAGCGGTAAAAAAATCAATCACTGCCTATAGAACAATAATTGCGATCGAATTAATCTGTATACGCATGCGCGAATAAATGAAAAAGGTAGAATTCGTCTTTTAATGATCTTCCCTTTTTTTTGTAGGACTTTGGTCAGCTCATCACGCGTGTAGAGGTATAATTAGAGATATAATTAGAATAATTACTAATAAAATATTGATAAGACCTTTCTATTGTATTATTGTTTAAGTTTATTATTACAAAACTTGATATCAGATCTAAAAATCAATATTGTTTCATGTCGTGTCTCGGAGTTTGCTATATCTATTATTCATTCTAGAGTTCATTGATTATTCAATTAAACAGTGTATCTTATTACATTAATAGAATTTATATTTGATAATAAAATCACTTTTATTTTGAATATAAAACTCCGATGTTAATTCACTTAGATTAGATTGATATTTAACAAATTTAGCAAATATTTAACACTGCCGATTGTAAAAGAATAGTTGACCAGTGATTTAGTTAAATCGACATTATAGAATCATTCGAGATAAGAGAATTCTCTGTACGAGATCTCGTATCAATTTCTTTCGTGGATACAACGCGGATTAACCTTAAGCGGATTAGCGGATCGTCAATCACAAAATCATTCTGTTAGATCTGTTTGCAAAATTTGCAAATTCTGTGAATGGCGATCCGTTAATCCGCTTACGCATGAACCGCTCTATGAGACATTAACGATACAATTATCGCGTACGTAAAACAGCAGATCGTTAGTGACATACAACTATACAACATTGGATCCTTCGATACGCGCATACGCGCATACAACGATACGCATCATGGGACAGTATCCTAATTGCCGACCAATAATGGACCAATCACAATAAGATTGATTTAATGTGATTGGTCCATTATTGATCGGCAGAGTTGGCAGTCGGATCGACTTGCAGTCAGTAGTCTAATACGGGCTTAAGACACACCCTATATTCGTTTAGGGTCGCATAAAATTCCACAACAGTGACCGTAAGACGTAAACTTAACCGACTACTAATCAGGATATTGTTTTATGCCGTTTAACGGAAATGGAATAACAGTAAACTTATCCATAACCTCGCAATAAGGCAGTTGCGGAAACTTGCCTTATGAATAATTTTATTACTATTTCTATTTCCGTTAGAGTACATAAATCTAAAACGATATCCTGATTATTAGTTTAAGTTCACGTCTTAAGGTTACTGTTACAGAAATTTTGTGTACGACAGCCCTTATCCCAAATCTATAAATTTTTAAACCTAGATTTAATAGATTTTTAAGCCTTAAGCTATAAGAAATGGACGAATCACAATCACTTATTTAAAAAATTCATATTAAAGTTTATTTATCACTAGTTCGTGCCGCTTACCGCGCTACATGTAATATGGTTTCTGTATACTGGACGCGGAAACGCTTACCGCGCGACAAAATGAGACGCGGCAATCAATGAACACATTAGAAAGTGTAAGCTTATTGGCTACCGCATCACATTTTGTCGCATAGCATGCGTTTCCAGTGTAAGAACCAATAGAGGAAAAAAAAACAAGCGGCATGGTTTGCGCGGTTCCTATTACCTAGTTACCTAGTTAATTTCTATACCGCGATCGTGCTACATGTAATGTACGCACTCTGAGCGGCACGGACTAGTGACAAATAAACTTTAATATAAATTTTTTTAAATATTGTATATTAACTTATTTTTATGCACATTTCATCAACACTTATTTTTTCAACGAATTTATTTAATAATTACGTATAAATCAATTAATTCTATTAAAAAAGTGCTTAGTAATATGAATTTGTCACTGGCACAGTATATACAGTAGCGCGACTCTCTGTCGGCACTTTTGATGTTAGTTGGCCAAAATGGAATGCGCATGCATTGAAATAACTAAGTTATTTCTAGCTAGGTACTAAGTACCTAGCATTGCCATGATTACTACCTAACTAACTACCTAACTAAACTTCTTTCTCTTTTCATCCTTTTTCCTCTATCAAAATTCCTTGCAAAATGCACTAAATTTATTCACATCGCAATTCAACAAATTCATTGAAGTGAATAAGTGTTACTGCAGGAACATATTGGAGCATATTAAAGCATGCGATGCAAATAAATCTAATATTGCAATGAAATAATTTAAACTTTATGAAAATTAATAAAAATGAATTGTAAATATATTGAAAAATAAAGAAAAAATATAGAAAAATTGGAAAAATATTAAATTAACTTAAAAATGTATATTTGTATAAAGAAATATCATGAATTGTATATCTATGAAAATATGGTAATTATTTAGAATAATTACCATATAACATACCCCACCTAAAATCTTAATGAAACACTACATTCATTCGATGCGTTTTCATTCAAAATAAAAGAATCAAAATGTGGCGGTTGGCCTCTTGAACCGAGATATTAAATGTCAGTTCGAAATTTTAGAGGTTAAGATATCTGCCATTCCGATTCGCTGCAGCGCTACGTAAAATCTGTTCTTTTTCGAAGAATTCTGAAATAAATTAAAGTGAGACAGTTGTAGTTCGGAGCACTTTGAGCGCTTTAAAAACGACGATTCACTACTTTAAAAATAATTCATTGTTTTAAAAACAATTCAATTTTTGCCTTAAAAACAACAATATTTTAAACATACAAATTCTTTGCATTAGTATGAATTTGTATTTTTAAAGCAGTATTTTAAAGAATTGTTGTTTTTGAAGCAATAAATTATTCTTTAAGCAGTGAATTGTTTTTAAAGCAAAGAATTTTTTTAAAGTAGTAAATTATCATTTTTAAAGCAGTGAATTGTTTTTAAAATAGTGCTTTTATGTTTTTAAAGCATAGAATAGAGCTTATTATTTAAAATATATACCTTTTTGATTTTTCTTATATGGATTAAAATTTTACAAAATGTTACAAATATTTCATTATGTATTATTTAATTCATTAATTAAAATTAAAGATATTACCTCATGATTTAAATAATTAAACCTGTAATGAATCGCGCGTTTTCCGATCTTTTGTATACGCTTTTTTTAATGTAAAGGATAAGCTGTCGTGTAAAAAATTTTCCGATATTGCATTTACAAAAGAGAAATTTACGAGAATCATTCGTTTAAGTTGCGATCCTAGAACAATTTTCGAATAAACTTTGGTCATAATTTTGAATGTCCAATTACATCTTGGATAGCAAGCTAAGGATTTTTATTCAGTTGCTCTACTGAATATGCCATTTTATTTATTATAATTAAGACATGGTTAAAATCTCTATAAATATTTTGAAGCATTTGATGAACCAATTAGAAGAAAGAATTTTACAAACTGACCAATTAAAAAACATTTCAAAGCGTTTGTAGTATCGCATTGGTCCTAAATCAGTCTACAGCAGAGAAGTATGTATTCCAAAACGACAACCGCTTACTGACTGCTTAGTGAACTTTTTTATTTGATTGATATATTCCATTATGTCCTAAAATATAGACTAATCAAATGAAAGTGCTCCAAACTCACTCTAATTTATTGCACTATTTCAGAATTCTTCGAAAAAGAAGAGATCTTACTTATCGTAGCGCTGCAGGGAGTCGGAATGACAGATATCTTAACCTAAAATTTCAAACTTTAACGCTTAATATCTCGATTCACGAGTCGACCATCGCATTTTTTTTCCAGATTTTTTCATTTTGAATGATCGTCGGATGAGTATATTTTTATTAAGATTTTAGGTGGAGTATACTATTCTAAATAATTACTATAAAAAGAAATCTTGCTCGGTTTTCTGTTATTTTTGTTCACTTTTTCACTTTATCACTTTTTCACAAAAATTAGACCAATCTCTCGAGATTTCTCACACATTTCACCAAATGGACAATACACGTAATACTTCTCTCTAAATTTCTAGTTTGAACCACGTATGCTTAAGAGACAAAATGTTTAAGTGAAATATTGAAACGTTTACTTAAGTAGAGTGAGAGAGAGAGAGAGAGAGAGAGAGAGAGAGAGGAGAGAGAAAATAAAAAAAGGAGGAAAAGAAACGGGGGCAATTTACTTATTTCACGTATGCGCTCCATTTTACCAGTCATAATCAGAAGAGTTGCGCTACTGTATATACTGTATATACTGTATATACTATGTCTGTGTCGTTTATCGCGCTATACGTAATAGAGAAGAAAAGAAGCAAGTGCGGCACGGCATGTGCGATTCCTATAATTACCTTAGTTATGCTGGAATCATGAGGCGTATTTGCCGCGTATCGCGTAACCGCGTAACCAATTAGAAGCAAAGCTTTTTTTGCTATGCCTAAAAAGGTCTACTGTCCCATGGCGCGTAAAAGATAGTTTGCGTATACGCGAAAATCATATTTCTATATTCTTCTAGAGTTCTATAATGGAAAGCCAAATACCGAAATTCATTGGTTACGCTATTTATAAAAACGCATGAGACAGGAGAGAAAATTCGCGTACTGTTCGTACACATACACCTCTACAGATAGTCGTATTAACTTCTATAAGACTTATTCCGAGAGATAGGTGTTAATTAAAGAAAAATCTGTTCTACAATCTGATTACACATTTATATCGTCAAATACGAATTCAAATGATTTGTGCACTTCGTCAGCAAAAGGAATTCAAACACTGTTGATGGTTCAGCTGCACATTTAAAATTGCGAAAATTAATAACTTTATTTGGTTATTAATGAAAAAGAATAAGCGAAATCAGCTGTACATAAATTTTGGGTTCATTCAGTATTTTCTTATGAAAATCAATTACTTCAAGGAGCAAGTGATAATCTTGTAAAAGAATAACAATTCCACAATTGCCAATCAATTTTTTAATTACTTTCGTATGAACATGAAAACGTATCAAGAATGAAATTTGGTGGAACTACTTATAACAAAGCAGAAATATATATTCGAATGCCAATACCTGAAAACACACGTTTGGAAATTTGTTTGCGCTATTTAGCTTCTGGTAATAGCATGAAATCACCGAGCTGAACATAACCATTTCCAAAATTATGTCAGAAACTTGTGAAGCAATCTAGACGATGTTAAAAGGTAAAATTTAATCTATCATTCAGTGAAGATATTTGGAAGAAAATTGCTAACAAATGAAATTTGAAAATCAGTGGAACTTTCCTAACTGCATAGACGCTGTGGATAGAAAACACATTATGATTCAGGTATTTTTAATTTTTCAAAATTTTATTTAAAAATAATTTTATATTTTAGAAAACATTTTTCTTGTTACAGACCTCCACACAGTAGCTCAACATATTATAATTATAAATCATATAATTATAAATCATACAGTTTAAATTTGCTTGCTGTTTGTGATGCAGAGTATTGCTTTACTTTCTTAGATATCGGAGCTGAAGAAACGTCAAAGTGATGGAGTATTTAGAAACAGCAACTTGTATAAAGCATTAGAAGAAAATTTAATAAGAATATCACCAAATGTTATTGGAAATAATGGACTTGTTTTACCATACATGATTGTGGCAGATGAATCTTTTCCCTTTTAAAAACGTACATGATGCAACCATGATGCACTGTCTCCGAAATCAACAACTCAATGAAATGAGAAAATTATTTAATTACAGATTTAATCAAGTAAGACATGTTAGAAAACGCTTTTGGAATATTAGCAACGAGGTGAAGAATCTTTAAAAAATCAATTATAGCGTCTACTTCTACTTGCAAAAAAATTATACAAGCAATATGCTGTTTACACAATTTTCTAATGAAATGTAAGCTGCAAAAATCAGTTGCAGAAGTTTGCGAGTTTATTCTACAATGCACTTACATAATTGTAATGTTTATACAGGCGTTATAGATTCAGGAAATGTTGGAACTAATTTTCATTCGCAAGGTGCAAGTGTAATAAGAAATACATTTGCTGCACATCTTGAAGGTCATAGTTGCATGGTAATGAGAAAAAGTTTCAAAACGATTTTTAGAAATAAACTGTTATAATATATCATGCAAAATTTATTTATTAATATTCGAATAATTTTATTTTTTAATAATACATATAATAATACATATAATAATACATTCCTTATATATAATAATATATTCCTTATAAATATTTAAAGATAACGTTTAATTTATTCCAACTCCTCATTTACAGCCATTGTAAGTAATTTTAATTGTAATTTAGTACGTTTCTCATATGGCAGTCGCCATAAAACTTCTCCTAATACTTTGAGAAATCCATCTATTGCATCGATTTGGAATGGGCATATTTAAGATGTTTAATAAAGATGCTACAGCGGATAATTGATCATTTTCTGATCATTTTCAGTCTATAATTAGAAATGATCACAAGAGAAGGATGATTTAGAAGTTGGCGATCGAAATATGATATCATTACTTCCTACAGAATTTTAAAAATCAGGCGACATTACATTCTCACCAGCAGATAAATATCCAGAAATATCTTTCCTCAGAAGCAGTAGGCTGTGATTCTATTGATAACTTATTCTGTAAAAAAATATTAATTATTGTGAGAAAGTATACAATATATAGTATAAATTTGTTCATTCCTTAAATGACTTACGATTCTGTTTGAAGAGTATCATCCAAAGGCTTTATTAATTCAAAATATCGATAAGAACTTTTAAAATTTGATGGTAATGCGCTAGAAGGAACATATGTTTTCATCTTTTTTCTCTCACATAGCAGTCGCGATGATATTTTCACTTTTTTTGCAATTCTTCAATTGATATAATACCTGTAGAATAGGCATACAAAGTTTAATCTTATTATGAAGACATTGTGAAATATGACTGGAAAAGTTGTTACTAAAGCTATAGCTTCTATTGATAACAGCATGGGAAAATTTATTTAAAAAAATGTATGTTTATAATATATCACCAAGGATATTTCTAATTTTTTCCTATAACGCATTTTTTTTCAATTTTGATCGCTCGCACATCAATTCTATGATCAAATGATGGTCTTTCCATGATAGCCATTATTAGATGTTCATCAATGTCATTAGACTGAGCTGATATATTAGACTGGATTGATGGTTGCGATTGCTGCAGCTCTGTATATTTTTTGCACGGTTCTTACTGCAAGGCAGACTCTTTAATATTACTTTATTCAAGACACATTTTAACAAGCATTATAAAAAAAATTTTGTACAGATAATACAAATTTTGTACAGCAAGTAAGTTTTGATCAACATTAATTAGATTTTCTCTCTTATCATAACTCGCAAAACACCGGTGTTCCCATAAATTTTGACAAACAATATTCAGTAGCCATCCATAGTATCTGTACTTGAGTTGCTAGAAAAAATATAATTATGAAAAAGGGTTCTTTTGAACCTCGCAAAATGTTTATGCTAACAAATAATTATAATATTATAAAGAATAAACCGTTAAGCAAAGTGAGAAGATGGCTCAATGATAAATAAATATAAATAGAAATGAGCATACAGCTACAACGCAAGATGTCATTTGCAAAGGCATATATTAAAAATTACAATTTTATTATTTGTTTACAATTTTACAATTATTAACGAATACATGTCGAGGCTTAAACGTTCCCTTATAACTAATTTGAAAAATTAATAACTTGTTACTCTTCAGGAAAGTTATTACATAAATATAAACATACTCTATGTTAGGCGCGAGGTCTACAATATAATAATATCAATTAATATATACTTAAAATTGGATGTATTCATCATTTCTTGAATACTGATATAAACAGACCACAATTGAACCTAAGAACGATTTAATTATGGAATTAAATATGGAATTAACGATTGAACGATTTGATGAGGTGAAGAGAGAATACACTGACATATATGAATACATACACGTTGATAATATCGCGTAATATGCCAAAAATAGAATTCGTACCTACTTTTGGCGAAAAACAAAACGCCAAACTAAAACAGCGGATTGCTTTTGATTGGTTACGCGATACGCGACAAATACGCCTCATGGGACTCCATCATTAGTACCGCGTACATGTAATCGTACCTTAAAGCCTAGAACATTGTGTGCAATGCAGTGCAACATGTATGAAACTTAATGAAACTAATAGCTCTAGCCACGCTAATCAAAGGATGTCTTTTTCCTTTGGATAAGAGTGATACCCTGAGGCACGAGGAACATCTTCGTTGGTTGATCACACTTCATAGTTGATCAGCAGGGGGATGCAAATTAGATCTTGAGGTCTGAGTTCTGAGCATTCTGACAACTGAGAATCTTCGTTTTAGTCGCAGTCAATTGTGGTCAGCTGGTCGCGGTGTTTTCACTTTTCACTCGAGACATTGCTTGATGCTTGATGGTGAAGCGTGAGTGAATACATCGCAACATCATATCGGTCGGTGTCGATTACATTGACTGCTGTTGGTTGTGATTGTCAGCTCGATCACGGATGAGCGTCTCGCACACTTGGAATGAGATCGCCGTTGTCGCACAGTCTCACCGGGTTATGACATCGTCGCAAATGACGCAGGCTCAGCTACCAGATTACGGAATTCCATTCCGCCGGGCGCTCGTTTCTTCGATTAGGAAATATGCCTTATAAAAAATAGGAGACATGAGGAATAACGCGACGGTCTTTCGTTGATCCGTCATTAGAACAACATATTTTACGCTAGGAAAAACGCACGACTCCGATGCTGGAAGCATTCCTCTACTTTCTTCACTACTCGAAAGATCTATGAATACGACACGTATTATCTCACGACAAGTCTCAAGCGAAGACCGAGAAACTATAACACAGATATATAACAATAAGGTATCATCTAATCATCTACCTATTTTTATGTCTTCTTTCCTCTATCTCTCCTAGATTGTCAATCTTATTCGTACAAGTGGAGCTTGCAGAACTTGTCAACGTTGTAAATCCTTGTTTGTTTTTTTCTGTAAACTTTTCAAATATCTACCTATTTTTATGTTGATAAGGTATCTCAAAGATTGCACAAGAGCTAACCACGAGGCAATTTTTGTATCTCTTGTAGTTAATAATTTGATATTCTTACTCTCTTTCCTTAACATCATAATGAGTCTTTACATATTATCTATATATCAATGATACTTTTCAACAAGAGAGACACAGAATCATTGTTCTATGCCAATGCTAAATGATCACTGTCTCTTGCTGAAAGCATCACAAACCTCATGGCTTGAATCACTTGAATATTTGTACTTAATGCAGACAAATAGAAATATTACATTTAATACAAGCCATAAGGAACAAAGATATCATTTTTCAGTTTTCCATCAAGACTGCCAATGTAAGACTGAATTACTGATGCATGGCATAATTATCTTTGATGACAAGTACGGTCAGCATCAATGGGAAACTGTTTTTCGTGCTTCAAGGTGCCACTTCCACCATCGACCAGTACTGATCACACGATTGTATTGGAGCACAAAGACGGTAGATACAATCGATTTTTTCTTCTTTCATATATTATATTTTTAGATTCTTTTTATTGCAAAGTATATACATGCAAAAAATTATTTAATCTTAACTTATTCAGTTCCGCTCCTTTCACGTTACATAAAATAATTCACAATTTTTTAATTACCTTTTATAGATACAATGGAACTCAGAGGTTTGTTTCCAAATTCTTGTCAACAATCCAGTTCTTTTGTGCCTGAAACACATGTAAATGGGAACAGAAAATCCACAAGTATGCTACCTACATTTAATAATGTAGGTTCAGATAATTGTGGATCTGTACCTAATGTACAAAGTAATTTGCGTTTATCGCGAGGGTTCTATGCGCGATTACAGCCATTAGGACGATCCAATACATCATCGGGTCTTAATTTAAGTATTGAAACTAGGCAGCAAAGGGAACCTTCAGAGAGCAAACTAAATGCTCTTTTTGATCAATACAAGGTATGGCATGTAAAATATATTTTTATGTAAACAGAAAGAACGTTGCAAGACCATGTATTATAATGCACAAAAACATTTAATAATTTAATAATTTAAGATTATAAAGAATTATACAAATACTATGATTAATATATGTCATATATTTCCTTTTAAGGATCCTCATGAAGATGTAATATTAGCTGATGGTATAGAAAGACTCTGTAATGATTTACAATTATCACCCGATGAATTTAAAGTACTTGTGCTTGCATGGAAGTTGAATGCACAGCAAATGTGCCAATTTACGCGCCAAGAGTTTGTCACAGGATTAAAAACGATGAAAGTCGACAGTATACGTGGTGTACAGGCACGATTGCCTGAGATCGTTCAAGAATTAACGATCAATAGTGATTTGTTCAAGGATCTCTATCGATTCACATTCCGATTTGGCCTCGACGTAATGTCTGGTCAAAGAATCTTACCAGTTGATATGGCGATCGATCTTTGGAGACTCGTCTTTACGATACGTGAACCTCCGCTCTTATCGCGATGGCTAAACTTTCTAGAATGTCATCATATCCGGGGAATACCTAGAGACACTTGGAATATGTTCCTAAACTTTGCCGAGAGCATCGGAGACGATCTTAGTGCTTATGATGATGCAGAAGCGTGGCCAAGCTTATTTGATGACTTTGTAGAGTACGAAAACGACCAAATGAACCAAAATATCACTAAGGATGACATTATGAAAGATACTTCTATTGATAAAGCTTAATGTTCTTGTTCTTAAAAAAATGACAGTGAGAAGCGAAAGGTATTATTTTAAATCTAATATTTCAACAGGTTCATTTGAACAGGTTCACATTATCCTGCGATCAATATTTTATTCTTATCACTATGATCGAGGAAGCGATATTCCTAGTTGTTATTGTCAGCCTTTTTTTAGATCTATTTGTTATTGCGTCGTTTTGTTTGTACTCGGTATTCTACTTCCTAATGTAAATATAACTGATTTTGTGTAATATTTAATTGCGTGTATAATTTGTGTGCATATAGATACACGCGCGCGCGCGCGTGTGTGTGTATGTGTATGTGTGTGTGATTAAATAATTTGTGAGAAATTTCCATATTTTAATGTGCTAGCAGCAAATTACATATTATTATGTATTTATTTCATATGAACCAACTATGTTTATTATCAAAGATGTAGTTTTACACTTTATCTCTGATACGATTTGCACTTCTCGGCCGATTTTCGATTCGACTCCGCTATTCTTCTCACCTCATCCCGCGCGCTCGACGATTAGGAGCATATAACTTATATAAATTCTATCTTTTCTTTTTCATTGTATATAACTAAGATAGAATGAAGCAACGCGTGTAAGCGCCCAATCTTATGCGCATTGCTTTATTCTATCTTAGAATTAGTTATATAATGAACGAACAAAAAGATAGAATGAAACTTACAGCGTGAGCGCCCAAAGCGGATGGACCTCATGTCTACAAGCGTTATACACTCCTAAGCATTTGGACTGCGGGATAATGAGGTGAAAAGAGTAGCGAAAGGCGGAGCCGAATCGAAAATCAAGAAGTGCAAATCATGTCGAGCTCTGCTTTGTCTGACTATAAGCTTATTCCTTTTGACTAAACTTTTGCACTCAGGATGAAAAAAGAGGAAAAAAAATGAACTAGTGCAAAAATTTTGCGTGTATGCGTGCGTGCATGGGGCTATGGAAAAAGTCTTTACATATAATCGATAGATGGAGATCTAGTCGATTTTTTACGTGCCACTATTGTGTAATGTATTAGGTTATGTATATGGTTGAAAAAAAGTGCTATTTTATTTATTTTCAAATAGATTTGATTTTCATTATATAGATTTGAACAATACTGACGCATTCAATCAAATTTGAAAATAAGTGAAAATCAAGAACATTTCCGATATTCTTTTATAAATTATAAAAAAGGAAAGAATGCTGCGAAAGCCGTAGAAAAATTTGTCGTATTTATGGACAGAATGCTCTAACTAAACAAATAGCAGCGAATTAGTTTCGCCGATTTTGTGATGGAAATTTCAACATTAAAAATACACATCGTTTTGGTTGACTTATTGTGAAAAATGTCGATAAAATCTTCCAAAAAAGAAGAAAATCGTCATGTGAATAACTATAACATAGCTAAGAAGCTAAACAATTAATCGTAAAACCGTTTTGGGGCACGTGCGTAAGGCTGGATACACAAAGAAGCTCGATGTTTGGATGCCACATGATTTGACAATAAAAAATTTAATGAATCGAATTTTCATTTTCGAATCGCTGCTGAAACGAAACGAAATTGAGCCTTTCTGAAAAAAATTAATAATTGGCGATACATATACAATATTAACATATAATAATAATATCATGATCGACACGAGATGAGGCATTACAAACAATCGTAAAGTCCAGATTGACACCTAATGCCTGTTCTGATAGGGTTGCAAGTCGTAAACCGTAAGAAATTGGTCAAATCACAATTGAATAATCAACAATGACAAAAATAATCAACAACGATTGGTTAATTTCTTATGACTTACGACTTGCGACCCTATTGTAGAATAGGCTCATGAAGGTGATACTATGTGTCTGGTGAGACTGGAGGGGAGTCTTCTATTACGAATTATTACCGCCAGACAAAACGATTGATTTTGAATCTCTATTGTCAACAAATAATGCGAGCAATCCATTCAGGAAAAGCAGCCAGAATTAATGAATAGAAAAAAACGTCTTCCATTATGACACTAAGTCACACATGTTTTTGATGACTCGACAAAAATTGAGAGAGCTTGGCTGGGAAGTTTTAATGCATCTACTGTATAGTCCTGATCTTGCACCATTCCCGATTACCATTTGTTTTGGTGTTTGCAGAATTCTCTTAATGAAGTAAACTTGACTTCAAAAGGCCTGCGAAAATCATCTCGGTTTTTTACTGAGAAATCAGAAGTTCTACATCGATGGAATAATGGCTTTACCCGAAAAATGGCAAAAAATCATCAATCAAAACGACACATATTTGATTTAATAAAAGGTTTGTAAACAATTTAAAAAATATGTTTCAATTTGCTCCAATTTGTAAAAAAAAACTTTTTCCCTAGCCCAATACACACACACACACACACACACACACACACGTGCGCGCGCGCGCGACTGTATGACACATCATGTTCTATGCAATTGCTTATAACATTGAGCATGAAAAATAATCATATCGAGAGACATAATTGTGCTTATTTATTGTGGTCAGCTACATGGACACGCGATATCAAATAATTTTTATTCATCTTCGGAATGTTATTTTATAGAAAATAAAATCTAGAATACATATAAATAATTGCATAAGACTCGTTTTTTTCATTAAGTTGTGATACATAACAGTGTATTTTTAAATTATACATTAAAAAATATATGATGAAATGAGATTATAAAATTTTGATACAGCAATAAATAAAATTATAGCTTTAAAAAAATAACTAGAGCTAAATATTGTCAATATCTTGATATTCATTTTGATTTGTATTGAATTATATTTATACTGTATGACGAAAGATAACAAATTATATTATTAATCTAATAAGGAAAATCGTTAATTTTTAGTTTACAGATATAAGAATGTTATATTTTAGATCCTTTGAAATTTTAAGCAAAATTGAAGAGATTGTTTTTGGTTTTTATATTGTATTGTTCAACACAAAGTCTTTTTATTTTAGTCTTTATTTTATTTATGAGTCGAAAATGTTATTAAATTTTTGCATTTTCATATTAATATAAAGATTATTTGAAGAGCCGAAAAAAAGAATAGACTGAAAGAATTATATTGTGCAAAAATTAACGTTAATTTTGAGCTGTAGCAGTTTCTTAAATTCATACTATAAAAAGAAATTTCTGATGCAATATAGAAATTCTATATTCGAATTAAAATCTCTATAGATATAAACGTTTTAGACATCCTGAAAAAATTTAGGAAAATGTGAATTAATTTTAAAGAGAACGGTTGAGAAAGAATCTTCAATTCAAATTTGTGATACAACAAATATAGATATACAATTTCTGGAGAATTAAGATTTCTTTTAAATATTTTTGGACACAAAATAATATTATCAATAAATGAGATACTTTACAATAAAATATCTCATATGTATAAAAATTAAAAAATTTACCTTTGATTATGTCTACATTACATATCTTGTCAGGACAATATGTATATTTATATCTAAAATATTCAATATATTATATTAGTACGTAATGTGTACAACTTTCGATTGTGTGCAATTCCAGCGTTTATAAGAATACAAACAATAGAAGATGTGTTATAATTATTTTATTTTAATTTATTTCTATCTGTTTGTTTTTTTATTTATGAAAAATATTAGTAGAAAAAATATAGTCAAAAAAAGATATATTAACTAATGAGTGCAACTAATAATGATATGTAGTGTAACTCGTAACTATATTATTAAGAATGTGGAGGTTTCTTTTATACTTTGTGAGCATACATATATTATAGATACGTATATATTGCCATGTCTTTCTCTGAGACGATAAAGGATTTCCATTGAATTAATATCGTGATATAATTATTGGAAAACTAAGATATTTAATTGATGGTTTCAATAAGAAAAGATTATGTATAGTATAGTACAATTTTGATCTACTGCAAATACTTTATAGAAAAAGATTATATATTCTTTTATTATAAATTATTTACAATAAAATAGATTTCAATATTACAGATATATTGTATATTGTTATATTATACATATATATATATATATATATATATATATTGTATTAGAAGAAAAATTCTTCGGTATTTTTTTATCTCAAAATTATATATAATAATATATTCGTTAAAAATAATAAAAATTTAAATATAAAAAAAGAATTTTAAAACTAGAAATCTCAA
>Ga0157364_1003379_pt1 | contig 15441 bp, 18 predicted proteins | sample AttsexASBM2_FD_111476 | JGI IMG/M metagenome (GOLD analysis project Ga0157364, IMG submission 111476) | Fungus gardens microbial communities from leaf cutter ant in Ribeirão Preto, State of São Paulo, Brazil - Atta sexdens ASBM2 | ecosystem: Host-associated > Fungi > Mycelium > Unclassified ...
CTTTTACTTTTATCTATTTTTCTTGATTTAATATTTCTTTTCTTTTGATTTTCTTTTTCTTTTTTCTTTTTATTTGGATGATGAAGAGGCACATGACTATGGTCACATGATATATCACATGATGTGAGGTCATAAGCCTAGACTTGGTGAGAGTGGGCTAGAAGGATAATGTCAGGGCATATGTATATAGTATGGTGTTCTTATAGAAGACATGAGGTTGAGACATGGTGGAAGCATGGACATTAGGATAAGGTTATTTATTGCTAGCATGGACCATGAGACTTTTGTATAAATAGTATAGAAATGTAGTAGAGACTTCTTGTCAAGTTCTCTTGTGATCTCCACAATAATATCCGCTTTTGAGATTTATTGCTTATGTTTTTATTGGTCTTTATGACTAGTAGTTGCCACAACAGTAGAACTCGACTATTTTTTAGGGACTCTGCATCATGCGGACTCCTATTCTTTTCTTTTACTCTCTTATTCATCCTCGACTGAGGGACGATACATCCTTTAGTCAAGAAAATCTATAGCTAGGCCCTAAGCTTAAGAGATATACTAGTTAGGCAGAGAAAGCTTGACTGGTCAGTTGTGCTGTAGTCTACAAGTGTATATTGGTCATATCACCTTTTGTGAATGTGGTAGATAGATATTTGTATAGAAGGCTTGTACTATGGGTTCTCTTATAACCTGTTCATACAGAGTAGTGGCATTGTCTAGTAAGGAAACATCTAGTTTAGAGATTCCCTTCTTAGAGATATTAGCCAGTGTCCATTAGGGCAGTAGTCAGTAGAACAGTAGATAGGTAGTCAGTAGACAGTGTGAGGTCAGGTAAGAAGAATACTAGCTAGCACTTACAGAGGAATTTTTGAACATTTTTGAAGAGAGATAGTTTCTGCTGTTAAATGGTATAGCAACAATGAACTAGAGCACTGTGGATTTGAGTCAGATAAATTTAGAGGAGATTATTAGGGAAATGGGAGAAGAAGAGGCAGTTAGAGTAATGAATATAATGATAGAAAATAGTAAAAAAATATTGGAATTGCAGATGTTGATAAATAAGGAAAAGAAAAAACAAGAAAATCAAAGAAGGAGACAAGAGAATAGGAAAAAGAGAAGGATAGAGTATAAAAAGAAATGGAAGGAGGAAGAACAAAAGAGAAGAAAAGAAAGAGAAGAAGAAGAAGAGAGGAGAAGGATAAATGATAAGTGGAGGAGAGTAGATGAGATAAGAATATGAGAAGAGAGAAGAGCAGAGAAAAAGTGGAGATGACAAGAGATGTAGGACAGAAAGAGAGAAGAGAATAGACAGAGAGTGATGGAAGAAAGGAAGTGTTTTTCTTGTGGAGGTTTTGGGTATATTGTCTATCATTGTAGAAATATAGGAGAAGAGGGATGGGTATAGATGCTCTCAAATAGATTTGAGGTGTTGAGAGATAGAGTGATGTAAAGAAAAGAAGGAAGTGGAAGGAAAGCAGTGAAAGATAGAAAAGAAATTCTGAGGGAGGAAAGAGCTAAGAGGGGGATAGAAGTATGAAAGACAAAGGTAAAAAAGAAGAAAGAAAGAGGAGAAAAGAAGGAGAAATTATTGAGAGAGGTAATGGTGAAGATTGATTTGAAGCAGGAAGAAGAAAAAGAAGGAATTATAGTGGAGGCATTGCTATATAGTGGAGTAACAGGGTTGGTAATGAGTAAAGAGTTTGTGGAAAAGCATAGATTTAGAAAGATGAAGTTAGAGAGGCTGATATATGTGAGAAATATGGATAGAACATTGAATTATACAAGACTAATAGTGGATACAGTGGAGGTAATAATATTTTTTAAAGGACATAAGGAGAGAATGTCAATAGATGTAATAGGAGGGCAGAAAGGGGAGTTATATTAGGTATGCCTTGGTTAGCATGTCATAACCCAGAAATAGATTGGAGAACAAGAGAAGTACAGATGATGATATGTCTAGAAGAGTGTGGAAAGAAATGGAGAACAGAAAGACAGACAAAGCCAGGATGGTGGAAGTAGAAAGAGAAAGAGAAAAAGAAAGAAGATTTTAAAAGACCAACAACAGAGAAAGAGATGGCAATAGCGAGAATAGTGAAAGAAAAGGAAAAAGAGAGAGATAAGGAAGAAGATTTGATAGAGTTGAGAACAGTGGAAGAGATGGTTCCAAGATGGTTCTATAAATATTTGAAGATGTTTGAAAAGAAAGAGTCAGAGAGGATACCAATGAGGAAGACTTGGGATCATGCCATAGATCTCAGAAAAGGTTTTGTGCTGAAAAAGAGGAAGATATATCTATTGTCAAGAGTAGAGAGAGAGGAAGTTTAGGAGTTTGTGAAGGATCAGTTAAGGAAGGGGCATATTAGGCCATCAAAGTCACTACAGATGTCACCAGTATTCTTTGTGCCAAAGAAAGATGGTAAGAAGAGAATGGTGCAGGATTATCAATATCTGAATAGTTGAACAATTAAGAACAATTATCCATTGCCACTGATTTCAGATCTAATAGATAGTATTGGGAAGAAGATGAAGTTTATGAAAATAGATTTACAGTGGGGGTATAATAATGTGAGAATAAAGGAGGGAGATGAATGAAAGACAGCGTTCTCAATGTCAGAAGTGTCATTTGAACCCATAGTAATGTTCTTTGGGCTGACAAACTCACCAGCAACATTTCAGACAATAATGAATGACTTGCTAAGAAATATGGTGGTAGAGGAAAAAGTAGCAGTATTTATTGATGATGTAATGATAGCAATGGAAAAGAAAGAAGGACATGATGAGATAGTGGAAGAAGTATTAAGGAGACCAGAAAAATGTGTGTGGAAGGTTAGAAAAGTGGGATTTCTAGGAGTGGTAATTAAGTTAGACAGAGTAAGAATGGAGAAGGAGAAGGTTCAAGGAGTGGTAGATTGGCCAGTATCAAAGAGTGTGAAAGATGTGCAGAAGTTTTTGGGTTTGGCAAACTATTATAGACAGTTTGTCAAAGATTTTGCAAAGATAGCAAAGCCATTGCATGAGATGACAAGAAAAGAGATAAAGTGGAATTGGGGAGAAAAGTAGCAGAAAGCATTTGAGGAGCTGAAGGAGAGGTTTATGACAGAACTAGTCTTGGTAACACTAGACTTGGATAGAGAGATGAGAGTAGAGATGAATGTGTCAGATTTTGCTATAGGTGGAGTGTTGTCGATGAAGTGTGAAGAGGAGCTAAGAATTAGTTTGAAATATAGATGGATTACAAAAACTTGGAGTACTTTATGAAGGCTCAGAAGTTAAATCAAAGGTAGGCTAGATGGGCTTTATATTTGTCAAGATTTGATTTTGCTTTAAACATGTGGCTGGCAAGAGTATGGGACAAGCAGATAGTTTGAGTAGGAGAGCAGATTGGGCAGAAGAGATAGAAAGAGATAATGAGAATCAAGTGATGTTGAAAAAGAAATAGTTAGAGATTAGAGTGATGGAAAAGGGACAGTTGTTGATTGAGAAAGCTGAGGAAGATATAATGGAGAAAATTAAAAAATCAAAAGCAAGAGATGATAAAGTGATAAAAGCAGTAGAAGAAATGAAAAAAGCAGGAGTGAAAGTGTTGAGAAATAATGAGTGGCAGATAGAAGAGGGTTTAGTGCTGAGAGAAGAAAAGATATATGTGCCAAAAGATGAGAAGTTGCAATTGGAGATTATTTAGCTTCATTACGATATGCCAATAGTAGGACATAGAGGACAATGAAAGACAGTAGAACCAGTTACTAGAAACTATTGGTGGCTAGAAGTTACAAAGGAAGTAAAGCGATATGTGGAAGGATATGATCAGTATCAGAGGATAAAGAATGGAGTGGAGATGCCAGCAGGAAAATTAAGATCTAATGAAGTACTAGAAAGACCATGGCAGTATATATTGGTGGATTTTATTACGAAGTTACTGGTGTTTAAAGGCCATGATTCAATTTTCATTATATGTGATAGGTTTTTGAAAATGTCACACTTTGTGGTGACGATAGAAAAAACGACAGCAGAAGAGTTAGTGAGGTTGTTTAGAAATAATGTGTAGAAGTTACATGGGTTGCTGGAGAGTGTAATTTTGGATAGAGGGCCCCAGTTTGTGGCAGGATTGATGAGGAAGTTGAATAAAATGTTGGGGATAGAAACAAAGTTGTTTATGGCTTATTACCTACAGATAGATGAACAGATGGAGAGAACAAATCAAGAGCTGAAACAGTATCTGAGAATATACATTGATCATAGACAGAACAATTGGTTAGAATGGTTGGCAATGGTAGAGTTTGCATTCAATAACAAGGTACATACATCCATCAAGTCATCACCGTTTAAGATTAACTATGAGAAAGAACCAAGGAAGGGCTTTGATATTAGAAAAAAGAGAAAGAACGTAAAGGCAAAAGAGTTTGTAAAAGAGATGAAGGATAGACATGAGAAGGTAAAGATGGCATTGATAAAGTCACAGGAGGAAATGAAGAGACAGGCAGATAGGAATAGAAAAGAGGCAAAGGAATATAGAGTGGGAGATAAGATGTTGATTAGTACGAAAGATTTTCTGATGGAGTGGATGAAGAGATTGACAAGGAAGCTGATGGAGAAGTATATTGGATTCTATGTAGTCAAGAAGATAGTGTCAGAAAATGTGGTAGAGTTGGAGTTTCTGGTGTCATTAAGAGTATATCTGGTGGTCAATGTGAAAAGAATAGTAAAGTATCGAGAGCAGGTAGAGAGACAAAAGAAGATTTCACCTCTTCCAGTAGAGATAGAGGGAGAGAAAGAGTATGAAGTAGATTTTGGATAGACAAGAGAAGAGAGGGAAACCAAAGTATTTAGTGAGATGGAAGGATTATATGGCAGAAGAAGACACTTGGAAGAGGTTAGAAAATTTGAAGAATGTGATGGACTTAGTAGAGGAATTTGAGAAAGAGATAAGAGAAGAAGAAGTATAATGAGTAGAGAAGAGAAAAGGAAAACAGAAGGCAGTAGAGGTAGAGTTAAATCTAGAAACAAAGGAGTTCAAGAGGAGTAAGTTACTGGAGAAGTATACAGCAAGAATTTTGTTTAGATGAGATGATAATAAATTTGAGGATGAATATTTAAAAAAGTTGGAGAGAATTTGGGCAAGATGGAAAGGAAAGAAGATAGGGGAGAGAGAGGCAAGTTCCTTTGGAGTAGGAACCTTAAGAGGGAGGTACTGTTATGGTACGCTTGGACATTAACTTTTTTCTTTTTTCTTTTTCTTTTTATTTGGACAATGAAGAGGCATATGTCCATGGTCACATGATATATCACATGATGTGAGGTCATAAGCCTAGACTTGACAAGAGTGGGCTAGAAGAATGACATCAGAGCACATGTATATGGTATAGTGTTCTTATAGAAGATATAAGGTTGAGGTATGGTAGAAGTATGAACATTAGGATAGAGTTATTTATTGCTAGCATGGACCATGAGACTTTTGTATAAATAGTATAGGAATATAGCAGAGACTTCTTGTCAAGTTCTCTTGTGATCTCTACAATGATATTCATCTTTGAGATTTATTGCTTATGTCTCTATTGGTCTTTATGACTAGTGGTTGCCATAACAGAATCTTGGATTGGATAATCATAAGAGAGCTCAATAGAGTTCATAGTACAGAATTGTCTATTTTATATATGCTAAGTTACTGGTCCATGCTACAGTACTATTAATCTATCCTAAAGACCATATATTATCCTTAAGGTCAGTATATATTAAACATATTGTAGTGATATTATTTCTTTTAGAATATATTACTATTTTCTATCATGACATATGATTGTGTGACAATGACAGTATTGTGAAACTGTGACCAATGTGTGACAATTTGTGACAATAACTTATAATATCATGTTAATTTTAACCTTAAGTTCCAAAATAGAAAAATAAAGAAAAATAAAATAAAGTTTTTTTTCTATTTCAACAATCTCAGCTCTCTCATCTTCTTATCTTTGTTTATATATTCAAGCTTTTTTCATTTTTATTAATAGTTTTACTACTACATCAATAATAATACTTTGATATATCTTTGTTATTTTACCTTTATTTTTTATCTTCATTCTTATATATAAACAACAAGTATTTATAAATAGGGAAGAGATGGCATAGTGGAAGAGCCCTCTATCCATGTGTATTATACCTACCTCAAACCTACTTGAGGTTATAGGTTCAATTTCTTAGTAATCCTTTGTGTTGAATAACTATATAAAAAGGTTAGGGTATTGATACTCTGTACATAATTCCTTCTGTAGGCATGGACTACTATCACATCTAGTGTAATAAATTGTTAACTTAAAAATAAAAAAATAAAAAAAAGCATTTATAAACTCTACTACTACTACTTTTTTTTACTAAATATAAGAAGCTTTGCTATTTGTTATAGTATACTTTGTTTTTTTGATTAATGAGAATGTATGTGATTGAAGTTACATAACATTTCACATAATATAACATCATAGATTTAGAACATTATAGAAGAAACTCAAATAATAATGTCAGAGAGTATACCTATAACATGTTTATCTTATAGTAATGGTATAGTGGACTCATAGATGATACATATTATTAGACTTGAGAACAATGAACTTGTTCTTTTTCTATTTTTCTCCTTATTATTTGGTTTTTTATTTTTCTATTTCTATTTTCTTGATTTAGACTTTACTAAGAAGAGTAATGTCATGCTTGAACTCTAATGCACTTATAGACAATGCATGGACATTAGAGCAGGATTATTGTCATGAGACACTCAAATTACTTAGAATAAAAGATATTTTCCATGCTTTTCATCAACTGATCAAAAGGATTCAGGACCATAATAAAGCATAATGTTATTTATAAGATTATACTAAAATTAGATAGTCATATAACCATGGGAGTCTAGCACACAGACCAAGCAGCTGTTGTATAAGTAGTAGGCCAATTTCAACAAGAACTCCATTGAGTTCTTCTTATCCTAAACCACATCTTAGGAGTTAAAGTCTATTTGACTCTAATTCTTACATTAGAACTTGATCCTGCCTGATGACTGGTCATCTCAACTTTTCATCATCTTACTCATTCTAACTTTTTTTTCCACTGTTGGTCACTATGACCAACAGTGATATTGGACACTAAGTCCTAGGTATAAAGAGAATCTTCTTAGTGGGTTTTACTAAGGGTTGAAAGGTTGGGCCAAAGCCTAGGTGCAGATCTCTGGTACTTGAACCTCAAGAAATTGGATGCTGCAATTTGTCATTAGTATACTTGTATCTTTTGCTATCAGTCTTGTGCTATAAGCTCCTTGAAGCTTGTCTATGCAGAAGAACAACAGATAATTCTTAAGATACCATCTAGAGTAGGCATTCTCTTCCTAGGGACAGTATTTAGTAAATTCTCTTGCCTATAAAAAACATAGCACAATTCAATTCTCAGATAAAGAAGATTACTCCAAGAAGGACACTCTGTTACTACTACTGCCATCCTTGCTACACTTGAGCAACATCAACAACCACAACAAATACCACCAATGCCACTATCAACTATGTCATCTACCCTCACCAACTCACTATGGAGCAGTTGCTCCAACATCTTGCATAGTAAAATGCTGTGCTTACTCAGCCATCTGAGACAATCATCTTTCTCTTGGCCCAGCAGAGCCAACAACACCAAAAGGCTGAGGTGGCCAAACCCCCCATCTTTAATGGGAAATAAGAAGAAGTGGTAGATTTCATTAATGCTTGCCACATTTACATAAATGTGGGAATGAGGGGAGTAGAGAAGGAGGAGAAAGTAGCCTGGGTGCTATTTTATATACAGAGAGGAGTAGCCAAGATGTGAAAGGATAATGTTTTGGAAGAAATTGGAAGAGAGACAGCTGACTTGAATACAGTAGAGAGGTTGTTCAAAAGAATCCAAGAAGAGTTTGAGAAGTTTGATGAAGAGAGTAGAAAGGTAAACAAGCTGAGGAGAGTGGTACAGGGAGGGCGTACATATGATGAATATGTGCAGGAGTTTAAGAGGCTGGTGAGAAGGAGCAGATACAAGAGCAGGGCTCTTGTAGAGAAATTCAAGAAGGAATTGAATAAGATGTTGGGGAGAAAACTAGGGGAGGCAGAAGAATCCCCAGAAAGAATAAAAAAATAGTAGGAAATGGTAGTGCAGTTAGACTGCAATATAAGACAAGTGAAAGCAGAGGAAAGAACACTGGGGGCAGAAGCAGTGCAAGCACTACAGGTGCCAAATATGCAGCTAATTCTACAGTGAAGCAGTGGAGGATGGAGAGGAGGCAGATAAAGAGGCTACCAGAACAAAGGGGGAAACTTTAGGAGTTTGAAGAGAGATCCCAATACTATAGAAGTTGATAGAGGAGAACACCTTCCAATTACATGTTATTAGTGTGGCCTTTCTGGCTACATCTTTAGATGGTGTAAGGAACTGGAAAGGCTCAGAATAGTGGAGTTGGAGAAGGAAATAGAGCAGTTGAAAGAGAGAAGGAGGCAGTAGGCTTTTGCCTGTCCTCCTATAACAAATATAATGTTTTGAAATATACAAATATGAACAATAGAATTGGTTCTTAAAACATTGGGGAGCAAGAGATATGCAGTAAATGCTCAAACCACTGGAAGAAATATGGATGAAGGTGGGATTAGAGAAGGTGGATACTCATGAGAGATTATCAGTGAAAGCACTGCTAGACAGTGGAGTAATAGGACTATTTATAAGTAAGAAGTTGGTAGAAAGAAAGGGCTTTCAGTTGAGGAAACTAGAAAAACCAATCAAAGTCAGGAACATAGATGGGACAGAGAATAGTGGAGGATCAATTACACATGAGATTGAATGTAACATGTACTTCCAAGGACATGTTGAGAGAGTGCAAATGGATGTTTGCGAATTAGAAAAGATAGAGATGATTTTGGACATACTATAGTTGGCTGCTTGTTATGGGACGCTGGACACTAACAATTTTTATTTTTCTTTTCTTTTATTTTTCAGATTTTATATTGATTTTCCTTTTCCTTTTCTTTATTTTTCTTTTGGACAATGAAGAGGCATGTGACACCACAGTCACATGACATGTCACATGATGAGATGTCATAAACCTAGAAGGTGGTAGAAGAATCTAGAAGATGATATCAGGGCACATGTATACAACATGGTGATCTTAAGGCGAACATGAGGAAGGAGCATGGACATAAGGGCAGGGTTAATTATTAGTAGCATGGACCATGAGGACTTTGTATAAATAGGACTCTAATTGAGAAGAGGCTCCTTGTCAAGTTCTCTTGTGAACTACTCACATTATATCCGCTTTTGAGATTTACTCACTTGTGTGATCATTTGTCATTGTGATAAGTGGTTGCCACAACACTGCTCATAATTCAGAAATTGACTGGGAGAAAAGAGAAGTGTACATGATAAGATAACCACATATGTGTGGAGAGAGAAGGGTACAGGTCACAAGAAAGAGGCCAGAAGTGAGAAAAACAGAAGACAAAAAGAAGATAAAAGAGTTAGTGCCTAAGAAGTTTTAGAAGTGGAAAAAGGTGTTTGGAAAGGTGGAATCAAAATACATGTCTACAAGGAAACCATGGGATCATGCCATTGAGCTAAAGGAGAGATTCAGTCTGAGGAAAGAAAAAGTATATTTACTGTCAAGAAAAGAGAAGAAAGAAGTATAGGTGTTCATGGAAGATCAGCTACAAAAAGGATACATTAGGCTGTCAAAGTCTCCTCAGACTTCACCAGTCTATTTTGTGACTAAGAAAGATGGAAAAAGAAGAATAGTATAGGACTACAAATATGTAAACGAGTTCACAATTAAAAATGGATATCTGTTACCATTGATCTCTGACATCTTGGACAGAGTGGGAAGGAAGAAGGTATTCATGAAATTGGACCTACAATGGGATTACAATAATGTGAGAATCAAAGAAGAGAATGAATGGAAAGCAGCATTCACAACATACATAGGAGCATATGAACCAACATGTATTTTGGCCTGACAAACAGTCCTTCTACTTTCCAAACCATGATAAATGACATCTTCCACAAAGATATAAATAAGGGAGAGATAGGAGTCTTCATTGATGATATTCTGGTAGGAACCAAGGTGGTAGAAGGAGTGCTGAGAAAACTAGAAGAGAATGATCTCTTTGTAAAACCAGAGAAGTACAAATGGAAGATGAGGGAAATAGAATTTTTAGGAGTGGTATTGGGGCCAAGGGTTATAGAAATGGAAAAGGTGAAGGTGAAAGGAGTATTAGATTGGCCAACTCCAAAAAAGGTTAAGAGTGTGCAAAAGTTCCTGGGACTTGCCAACTACTATAGGCAATTTATTAAGGACTTTGCAAAGGTAGTGCAGCCTCTACATGTGTTGGTTAGGAAAGCAGAGAAATGGAGATGGAAGAAGGAGCAAAAGAAGATGTTCCAGATGCTGAAGCAACCATTTACCCAGGAACTGATCTTGGTCATATCTAACTTAGACCAGGAAATAAGAGTAGAAGTGGATGTGTCTAACTATGCAACAAGAGATGTGTTGTCAGTGAAACAGGAGAACGGTAGTTGGAGACTGGTGGCCTTCATTTTTAAGTCATTGAATTTAACCAAATGTAATTATGAGATTCATGATAAGGAGATGCTGGCAATAATTAGATGTCTTGAGAGCTGGAGATATTATTTAGAAGGTGCTAGAGTATAGTTTGAGATCTGGACCAATCATAAGAACTTACAGTACTTGATGAGTAGTTAGAAGTTAAACTATAGACAGGCCTGATGGACATTATACCTATCTAGATTTGACTTTGTATTAAAGCACATTGTCAGTAGAAGTATGGGAAAAGCAGATGAGCTGAGTAAATGGCTGGATTGAGAGGTGGGTGTGGAGAACAATAATAAGGATTAGGTGCTGGTAAAGCTAGTATGGCTCAAAGAAAAGGGAAGGAGGGTGGAAGAAACCTTAGTAAGGGAAGAAGACCTGAGGGAAAGAATTTGAAAGACTCAGAGAAAGGATAAGAGTGTCACAAACTTCATTCAGCTTTTATTTCCACAACCAGTGAACCAATTTTCACAAACTAAGTTGTGCTGAAATACCCCAAATGAGGACTATTTGCATATATACAGAATATACAAAAGTGACAACAAACAACTGAGATATCTGGCTATCAGTAACTGTAAAAGTTTTGTTGGCTAATATCTCATAAATGGCTTGATGGATTCATACAATTGAACTTGTATTGGAAAGTGCTCATCAAATAGTTTCTAATGATATATGGTATATCTCAGAGCAATAAATATTTATAGAGATACAAGTATATCAATGTAGTGACATAATTTGATACCTTCTAAAATTAGCCTGACATCTGCTATGACAGATGACAGCTTCCATCAGGTATGACTTTTGATTATGTGATAGAAACAGCTTGTACATGGACTATTACCCTTTTGTATATATATCTCTATATCTGAGGATTAGACCTCAAACTTAACAACATTAATTATCATCAATTATTCTTGTTGATACTACTCATCACCTATCATCATTACCTTCTTACACTGAACCTCTGAACCACTATTAAGTTTAAGTATCACAACCAGTGAGTAGCTCATTTTGTGATAGAGAGAATAGTAAAGGCAGTAGAAGAGTTAAAGAAGACAGGAGTAAAAGAGAAGAAATGATCAATAGAAGAAGGAATAGTATGCAGAGAGAGCAGGATGTACATACTAGAAGAAAGATGGAGATTATATGACTTTATCACAGTAGAGCAGTAGCCAAACATGGGAGAAGGTGGAAGACAATGGAGCTGGTCACTAGAAACTACTAGTGGCCAGGAGTAATGAGAGATATGGGAAAGTATGTGGAAAGATATGACACTTGTCAGAGGAACAAGAATTAAGTAGAGGCACTAGCTGGCAAGCTAATACCAAACTTTATCCCTAAGAAGCCATGAAGTCACATTTTGGTGGATTTCATAGTAAAACTGCCAGAAGCTCAGGAATGTAACACCATCCTAGTTATATGTGATTGCCTAACCAAGATAGCACACTTTATTGCATCAATGGAAAAACATCAACAGAGGGGCTCATAAGATTGTTTAGAGATCATGTATGGAAACTGCATGGTTTGTCTGAAAGCATAATATTGGACAAGGGAGTGCAATTTGCAAGTGGGTTGATGAGAGAGTTGAACAACCTCTTAGGAATCCAGAATTCACATATAATAATAAAGTATATACTGTGACGACAACATCCAAGAATGGGATTCAAAGGGCAAAGGAAGAAGAAGTATAAAGTAGCAGAAGAGTTTGTGGAATGTATGAGGAAGATATAGAAAGAGGCAAATGTAGCACTAGGAAAAGCCTAGGAAGAAATGAAAAGGTATACAGATAGGAGAAGGAGCAGAGGGAAAGAATATCAAGTGGGAGATCTAGTAATGTTAAGCACAAAAAATCTGAAATGGCAGATGAAGGGGAGAAGATTGGAGAAGTTAATGAAGTATTTTGTAGGCTCTTACAAAATAAAAGACATTGTATCAACTAATACAGTGGAACTAGTACTACCAAGTACAGTACAAATTCACCCAGTAGTTAACATCAGTAAGATACAATTATATAAGGAACAGGTAGAGGGACAGAAAAGAGTTCCTCTCTCTGGTAATCGTGGAAAGAGAAGAGAAATTTGAGGTGGAGAAAATACTGAACAAAAGAAAGGTATGGGAAAAAGAGAGATACTTAGTATGATGGAAGAGGTATACAGCAGAGGCAGATACATGGGAAGGGAAAGAAAACCTAGAAAATACAAAAGAAGTGATAAAAGAGCTCAAAAGAGTGTACCAGAAGAACAAAGAGAAGGTTAGGTATTAGGAAAGGAAAGAAGACAAGGAGGAGGGAGTATGGAGTAGAGATCTGCTGGGCAAATGCATAGCAAAAGTGTTGTTTGAATAGGAAGATAAAGAGTATGAAAGAAGAAGAGAAAATAAATAGGAAGAGGTATGAAAAAGGTGGAAAAAGGTTGACAGTTCCTTGGAATGAGGAACCTTAAGGGAGGCTATATCATGAGACACCCAAATTACCTAGAATGGAAGGGATTTCCCATGCTTTCCATCAACTGATTAAAAGAATACAGGATTATAATAGAGCATAATACTATTTATAAGATTATACTAAAATTAGATAGTCATATAACCATGGGAGTCTAGCACACAGACCAAGCAGCTGTTGTATAAGTAGTAGGCCAATTTCAACAACTCTATTGAGTTTTTGTTCTAAACCACATCTTAAGGGTTAAAGTCCATTTGACTTCAATTCTTACAATTATTTATTATTAGCATAGACCATGTATACTTGTATAAATTATGTAGAAATGCATTGGGGACTCCTTATCAAGTTTTCTTGTAATCTTCATGAGATACTTTGCTTATAAGTTTACTTAGTGTACTATTAGTTATTCTTAGACTAGTGATTGCTACAACAAATAATATAATATTATACTAATTATTACAACAGCATAATAATGTGTGAATTCTGTCACAAGTTGGTTACATATATCACAGTCATAGTCACAATATCACATGATATAGAGAAAGATATAAAAGAATTTAGAAGAATAATATTATACATTATATAATATAATAACTATTAGGGCAACTAGTAAGGTCTGCAGAGTTTTGTAAACTTTAGTAACCTCCAGAAAGTTCTAATATATTCACTTGACTAGATACAATGGCACTCACCTCTAGAAAATCCTAAGAGAACAAAATAAAAACTTCTAAGAATGACTATCCTAAATACTACTAGAATACATTCTAATCTGATAAAATAGTATTGATATAACTAGAGAATAATAGTAACTGGGTAGTTAGAAACCCAGATAGAACTGTCTAAAAAAATTGATGAGAAAAGGAAAGAGCTCACAATAGTGATAACCAGAGTAAAGTAAAATTAAGATATTAAGAATTATGACTTAAAATTTGGCTATAGAAAGTGGTGATGTTAATCTGATAAAGACCATGAAATTTGGCAGGGAAGGAGTATTGACTATGAAGAGACAAGAAAACCATGGAGTTTATCCATATTTGAGTGCTTAAACTTCAGTTGACAGTAAGTTCTCTAATAATGACTCTTATATAACATTTAGAGTAGACTAGATGTAGACATGCATAGACTATACTCTAGAGATATATAAAGTAGACTCATCTGTACTATAACACATATAGTTTAGAGTAGGACTTGTAATAGCAGTATATATAGTATAGAAATACACTAGGGACTCCTTTTCAAGTTTTCTTATGACTCTTACAAGACTCTTTGCATTTTAAGACTACTAAGTGACCTATTGACTGTTTAGATTAGTAGTTGCCACAATACCACTTTCATTTTTCAATTTTTCAATTTTGTTTCATAGATTTTCTATTCTAGCTCTTTGTTATAACTTGATATAAGTGTTAAGACAAAAGTATACTCATGTATTAAGTGATACAAGAGAACTTGATAGAGTTTCTATTATAGGATAGTCTACTTTATATATTTCTAGAAGTTAGTCTATATACATCTAATCTATATCACATACTAACTAACCACATCTAATATCTGTTTAAGATAATGTTTATCTTATTCACATCCTTTCATTCTCTTTCAGTACAAATTGTGCTCTATTCCAATCACTTATCAATCTGTGAACAAAAGCTTTTCTATTTCATATCAAATCTTATAGAGTTTCTGATAGCAACCTCTATGTTATAATTCAAACTCTTTAGAGTTGGAGTAAGAAAGGGAATCTTGTATTAGATCAACATAAGAGAACTCAATGGAGTTTCTAATATAGAATTGTCTATCTTATATATGCTAAATTACTAGTTTGTACTATAGTACTATTAACCTATCTTCTAACCAAATTCATAATCATAAGAAATTTTCTTCATTCATTTGTAAAAGTATAAGGAAAATGCATAGTCTTTAAGGGATTTTGAAGGTAAAATTATAATAATGTCATTCCTTCTAGAACCTTTTACCATTTTCAATCATAATATATAATTGTATGACTGTAACAGATATGTGACACTGAGTCATGTTGTGTGACAACTTGTGACAGTGACATATAACATCATGCTAACTCTAATCCTGATTCCAAAATAAAAAATAAAAGGAAAATAAAATAAAAATGAAAGAGAAAATGAAAATAAAATAAAGTCTATTGTCTATAACTCTATTGTCTACAACTCTGACATCTTATGGTATCTAACAACACAGAATATGCATAGTAGCTTATTATTAGAAAAAACTTTCTATATTTAAACACAACAGCTACTATATATAGTTCCTTAGTTTAATAATCAACTTGGATTATGTTGTAGCAACCACTCGCCAGAACAGCACTTGTGATATACTTACTTCAGCAAAGCTCTCAGTTGGCTATCTAGTAGTGGAGATTACAAGAGAACTTGACAAGGAGCCC
>Ga0157364_1003380_pt1 | contig 15439 bp, 9 predicted proteins | sample AttsexASBM2_FD_111476 | JGI IMG/M metagenome (GOLD analysis project Ga0157364, IMG submission 111476) | Fungus gardens microbial communities from leaf cutter ant in Ribeirão Preto, State of São Paulo, Brazil - Atta sexdens ASBM2 | ecosystem: Host-associated > Fungi > Mycelium > Unclassified ...
ATTTATATTCTCTATTTTAGAGTCATATAAAGTTGTGTGTGTGTGTGTGTGTGTGTGTGTGTGTGTGTGTGTGTGTGTGTGTGTGTGTGTGTGTGTGTGTGTGTGTGTGTGTGTGTACTACTTGTCAAATTGGTCAAAATAAGCAATTGCATCTTGTGCACATGTATGTATGCATGTATGTACAATCATGGAAGTGACCAACGTGCTGCATTTAATCTTTTACAGTGAATTTTTTTTATCGCTGTCTTTACGGCTTGCCATTAGCTTGTTCTCATGAAAGGCATGTAAAAGGTTAAAGGGCACGACAAAGCGTAAGAAAATAAGGAAATTCATGATATTGTTCGATGGAGGCGCGATGTAAAATGACAAAATGACAAAGGATGACAATATCAATGTTCGAGGAGCAGAAAGAAGGGGGAACGACACGCGAGAAGTTGTCGCGGATGGGATGGGAGGTAAGACGGAGACTGAAGTTAGGCAACGTAAAGCAAGAAGAGAAATGCGGAGTTCCGTAACAGGTGCAGAGGAATAAAATCTCGGCAGCATCTGGCCAAGTGCGTTGCAGCCGCGGGGGTGGAGGGAGGACGGGATGGCGCGGGTATATTTACGCGATACGCACCTTTCTCGCTGTTGAACGCGCCTAACTCGTCATCCCGCGACACTTGGGTGATAATGGACGATGCGTCCATTTAAACATTAGTCGGTGGTCCCTGCGTGCTCGATCGCAAATTCCGTTAATGCGCGCGCGCACGCGCCAGCCGACGGGCGGGCGGGCAAACGAATGAACAAGCGGGCACACGAGAGAGAGAGAGAGAGAGAGAGAGAGAGAGAGAGAGAGAGAGAGAGAGACAAAAAGGAGCGCGACAGTCCCGCGCGCGCACGAGATAGGGATCTGAGATGAGAGTGAGCCAAGATCTGACGCGCGCGTGAGGGAAAGAGGGAGCGAGAGAGAGAAAGCGCGAGCACACATACAAGCTAACCTCACTCTCTCGCATGAAGCCTCCTTCTGTCCCTCACCAAAAATCAGCGCTACCGGCACCACTGTTCTCCCTTCCACTGTCCCTACTACGTAGATAAGCGCGCGACGAATGGAAACGCATAGGCGCAGGCACGGCACGCAAGGCACGCTCTTCGCTCTAGACCACTCTCGACTGTACGAGCAGTACGCATGAAAGACGTCAGAGTCTTACGAGATCATTTACGTGTGTGTTGAAACGCGAGATCTCCTCAGAATGATGATTTGCGCCGAGGAAACGAAATAATGTCGCCTGTCTCATAAAATCTCTTCATAGGTACTTCCGGAATGCACCACGCCACTCTCGCTCTCTCCCTCTCTCTCCCTCTCTCTCGTTCTCTCTGATCACTCGCGACAACTCGGTGACGAGCTTTCCTTTTTCACATGCCACACCTATCGCCCATTGCGCAGTTGATTGCTATTCCGACAGTGCATCACTACGGCTACGCATGGTTCGTTTTTATATCGCACACGCTTCGTGGAAAGGAGCGAAGCGCGACGTGTGTACATATGAACATACATACACGTACTCCGGTCCGCGAACGGAGCAAACGGCAGAACACAAACACAAGCACTACGCAGTCAGCACTGTCAGACACCAATTGCACATGCTGCCACGCTCTCGACAGCTCTCGATGCGCTCAACTCCGGCGTGCAGTTAGCAATATTATATAGTACTATTATAGTGCTACACTTCTCTTTTCTCACCTTGAACACACGGACGAAAATCTATACTTCTTAGACTCTCTGAATCGAATAGTGTTTATTGCCAATATTTACAGTTCTCACTTCACGCAACCGCGATACGAAAGTCTTGAAGAGTCTGTGACGCGAACGGCGAAAGACATTGCATACGCATCATTGCGATACGCAAAGCAATATCTAGAACTTTACACTATATATAACTCGAGCTTTGATACGATGAAAGAAAAAAAACTAAATACATCGATGATCGAAATTTAATGTATTGCATTAATCACAACTTATTAATCCAAGTCCAAGTAATCACACAATTGAATAGAATAATTTTCAATAATTTAAAAAGCTCATATCTACATCGATAATTGAAATTACGTTAAGATTGAATGGGATTCGACCAGTTCAGATAAGAGTAAAAAACATCTCTTTATTCTGATTGGTCGAATCTAGTTCTATTTTAGGATCTTTTCAAATGGATTTGTACATACAACGGTTGAAAACAAGGGGAATCCACCAATCGCGTACCTCACTTGAAAAATAATATGAGTTGCACTTTTTACACTCAACATCTTTGCTTTCCTGTCTTTTCAATACCCAATTTGTAGGAACACACTCACAAATCTCTTCGGGAGCGTTTAGGGTCTCTTTCACCAATTTTTGGTTAAATTAATCGACGATTAACTCGTAGAGGTATCAACAATTTAAGATATCATTATGTCACCTCTCTCTTCCTCTTCTGTGTTTAGTTCTCATGTTGGCAATCATTGAGTTAAACATTGATTAGTGTTAATCGATGTTGGTGAAAGAAGTCATTATAAGGCCAGAGTCAGACTACGCATTGAAGAGTGAGATTAAAAATTGAAAGATTGAAGTTTGACTAATCAGAACAAAAAGAACCAGAATTTCTTTGTCTTCATTGATGAAATTTCAATCTTTAATCTTCAATCTCAATCTTCAATGCATAGTCCAATTCCGGCCTAACCGTATGCCGTCTATTAGGGACTCGTATAACAAAAGGCCATATAACAAAAGGAACAAAAAACAGAGAATAAGAATTTCCATCTAGCAGAAAGTGTGTATTCCACCTTAGATAAATTTTGATAGATTGAAATTCTTATTCTTTGTTTGCTGTTTCTTGTTCCTTTTATTGTGCGAAGTCCCTAAGAATTGACTAGGGCCGATTTCACCAAAAATTGTGAAGGCCAATCTTTATCTCTTTCTACTTAATGATATTGGGAGTACAAATTAGTTCGGTCCGTTTCTATAAAGATGGCTTTAGCTGTTGTGAATGATTCATAGTGATAGTTGATTTTGACAATTTCAGAGAGATTAAACATCTGCTAATATTCAGTTTATATCGCTTTGAATTTCATACAAAAATCTTGATTTTTACTGTATTTGAAATAATGTCGAATTTTGTGTTAACCAAGCAGCATTTGCGGGAGGTTTTGATTTTCTGCTTTAATTGGAAGAAAAGTGCGGCTGAAGCCGCACGAATGCTTATCGAAGTTTATGGTGACACTGCTCCAACTGATAAATCATGTAGGAAATGGTTTTGATGTTTTCAAGGATGGAGATTTCAGCGTTAAAGACAAGCCTCGCTCTGGACAGCCAAAAAAATTCGAAGACAAAGAATTAGAGGAATTACTCGAAGAAGATCAGAGTCAAATGCAAGAGGAGCTTGCAGAATCATTGGGGATAACTCAACAAGCCATTTCTGTGATTGAGAGCTATGGGAATGATTCAAAAACAAGGAAATTGGGTGCCTTATGAACTGAAATCGAGAGACATTGAAAGGCGATTTTTCACTTGCGAATAGCTGATTCAAAGACAACAGAGAAAAGGTTTTGCATCGGATTGTGACTGGAGATGAGAAGTGGATATTCTATGACAACCCTAAGAAGAAAAAATACTACGCTAAGCCCGATCAATCGTTGCCATCGACCTCAACATCAACATCACGGCCGAACATTCATGATTCGAAGATCATGCTCTGTATCTGGTGGGACCAAAAGGGTCTTGTTTACTATGAGTTGCTGAAACCTGACGATTCCATTACGGGCGACAATTTCGGTACCGGCTACAATTGATTCGTTTGAGCATTGCGAGAAAAATGGCCAGAATACAAGCAAAGACATGATAAAGTTATTCTTCTTCATGACAACGTTCGGCCTCATGTCGCTGAAGTCGTAAAAAAATATTTGGAAATGCTCAAATGGGATGTTTTACCGCATCCGCCGAATTCTCCGGACATTGCTCCTTCTAATTACTGGTTGTTCCGAAGGATGCAGCAAATCACTGGTTCACTTCTTTCGCAGAAAATTGGCTCCAAAATTGGATCGCCTCCAAAGACGAGTCATTTTTTCGAAATGAAATTCGAAAATTGCCTGAGAGATGGGAAAAAGTAAGGACAATACTTTAATTGATCTGTTCATTCATTTTGTTTTGAAATAAATGCATTTTTGAACGGACCGAACTAATTTGTATTCCCAATATAACGAGAAAGAAAGAATGAGAGGGATATTAGCCGTCTTTCACGGAACTCTTATTCCTTCCTCTCTCTCATTTTTGTCGACATTATCACTTCAATACGATTACTTAGACGAGCATTCCATTCTCGATGTCTTTGAGTCTCACTAACTCCAATTAACCTAATCGGTCGATTAAGTGTCAATTGATCAATTTCAATAAAGATCGCAGCACAGACTTTTGCATAACGTATAACACAGTGCATAAGTCCGGATCTACAATTATAAATTATTAATTTTATAAGCCTTAAGTCATGAGATATTGACCAATTACAATCGAATGCGAGGAGAATAATTGATAATGATTCGTTTATTTCTCATGGTTTCAGGCTTAAAAATCTATTGTAGATCCGGAATAAGAATCAACTAAACAAAATCTTTCCTCTCCTTCCATTCCATGAAAAAGAAGAATTTCAATTGATTGATTCCTTTATGCATTATACATTATGCGTTATATAAAAGTCTGTGTTACGATCATAACAATCAATCAATTAAAGTAATAGTCCGTAATCATAATTTCCATAGCTGTAGTGACCATTACTGCAATTTGTTAAAGAATGGTTTTAAATAGCCGGTATTTCGCTGTTATGGCCGCGATATAGTCATAAAGCCTGAAAGTTAATAGTATAAATAAATTTTAAATTTAATAAAAAATATAGATTTGACCAACATGATAGTGTAAAATGTTCCTATGTGTGTAGAATGTCAATTCTGGAGCTAGCATATGCTGCATGTGCAGACGCACCGTTAAATAAAAAAATCAGAAAAAAAGAACGCTATTGGAGTATACATCCAATAAATAAAAAAAAAAAAGGACATTTTTATCGTATCAGTGCCGAAATTATTCGACCAGAAAATCAAATCAGCATCGTTTATTTTCATTTTTGATTTGATTTTAAATCTTTCTCTAACAGATTAAAAGAAAAATTCTTTTTGCATTTGAATCCGTTGGTATTTTACATTTTTTCAATCTTTTGTACTTTTTTCGTATCTTTCTGTGGCCCTAGGCCGGTAAAGATAAAGTTGAGTCAATTTTTCGGTTACGGCCAAAATCGACAGATTTTTGCCAGCTATTATAAACGGTAGTATGAGTTTCCTATCTTCCAACTTTTACCGGCCCAAGTTAACGATTACGACTTACTATTATAAATTGGCCCTAAGTAATCGGAATTGGTGAAATCGGCCCATAATCGGCTCATAATCCCCCTCTCTTCAAGTATTCCCCCTCTTAAGCCCGTTTTCAGTGTTTCTACAATTAATAGATTAACTGAAACTTGATTCAACTTACACTTCGTCTTTTTTTAGTTCTATTAAAAAAAGAAGAATAAGTTGAAATTAAAGTTAATTTACATTTGATGGAAATGGGCATTAGTCGAATAAGGCCTAATTCCACAACTCACAGTTAACTTAAGGTCAACTCTTAACCGAGGTTCAATTTACTCTTCGTCTTTTTCTAAGAAATAGAGTAGTTTCTCATTCCTTTCCAATTCTAGAATTGGAAAGAGACAATGAATAAACCTCGGTTAATGCTGATTCTACAATGATTCGGTAGTTGGAAGTTTTAATCTTAATCGATGAAGTTGACCTTAGTCATATAAATTGGCTATTTGTCAATTTCACTGATAAGAGTTATATTCGTATTCATAGTCAGGCCTTATATTTAAGACTTCCTTAAATTTATCTTCAGATACTCTACGAAATTATTTCATTGGCTATTGAGCATCTAAAAATAAATTTAAGGAAGCCTGTATAATGTACGAATAATGTACGAGATCTGACTATGAATAATACAGGAATACCGATTACTGACTCATTACAGAATCAGTAAGACTTTAAACACAATAGGCACAGGCAATAGGCACAAAGAACAGGAAATAACGAGCTGTTCAATCAGAGCTCTGAGATATAATATCGAACTTACATACTAGAGCTCTGATTGGACAACTTATTATGTTGCCTGTGCCTATTATGTTTAAGCCTTAAAAGTTAACCGTGAATTATGACACTGAGCCTTATAAGAGGGGAATATTTGACTGTGATTATGGTCAATTTTTTTACAGATATTATGACATATGGCTTATGGGCTTCTAGTTATAATCAGAAGCTAAAAATTAATTGTCAATAACAATCAATTTTTAGCTTCTGACTTCTGATTTATGACTAATGACTTATTGTAGAAGGCTAAGATTATAGCCAGTACGCTCCATTCCATCATATACATAAGTTGACAGGGTTGTGTTTAGCAGAAGTTTTGCAACCATTTTATAATTCTCTGCTGAAGTAGGATCATTCCTCTTGATCTAAAAGTATAATCCACTCAATGCGAAGAAAACTTTCAACAATGCAAAATAAACGTTCTGCTGAACGCAACCATTCAGTCTATTCAGTTACATGACATTTTCCCGAAAAACTAGACTGGAAAATGTTGGTATTTATAAAAACTTCTAGGCAACACGATTTTAATTCGTACGGATTAATAAGGGTGTGATTACGTGTAGCGCGATACAGAAACTAACTAGTGCTACATGTAATCGTATCCTAACACTGGTTTCCACCGAGTATAATCATATCCAGTAGCAACACTCAACGTTGGCACCTTTGATATAAAGGGCTCCGCAGGGAACAGAGAACAGAGAATAAAAATTTCAATCTATCAGAAATCATGTATTGTGGAATACATAGTTTCTGATAGATTGAAATTCTTATTCTCTGTTCTCTGTTCCTTTTATGGTGCAGAGTCCCTAATGTTCTTAGGTCACATGATTCACTGCCATGTTGTGAAGTGTACACAGTAGAGTTATGATAGGACAGGCTCTTAAATTTGAATTTCTATTAAGTTTCTAATATGTCCGCCATATTTCTAAATGTACAAACCGATACATGCGCACTAAAAATTACAGATCACACAAAAAGTTTACTATCGCTACTGGGATTATACTGTGCCGAGAGTTTAAACCGGATCAGAATGTAAGAATCAATCAATTACATTCAACTGTCGTTCAACTATAGGGGAAATATAATACAGAGGATATTCGACTGTAGTTGGTTGGTTCTTACATTCTGATCCGGTTTAAACCCTCAGTGGAAACTAAGCCACTGTTGAAGTAATCAGTCCATAAGTTTGTGGTATGGATTTATGGACTTATTACTTTAATGGTTATTAATCCGTACAAATTAAAATCGTGTTACCTAGAGGTTTTTATTAGTGCCAACATTTTCCAGTCTAATTTTTCGGGTTTAACCGTCTGTTTGTGTTGCTTGCACTTTTTGCACTTAGCATCTTCGCTTTCTTTTTTTTCAACGCCTGAATATATATTTATCATTTTTTAAGTGCAAACATTTTTGGGGATTTCAAGTAACGCAAACCTATTTTCTCTTACTCTCCCATTTAAGTATTCCAAAATTCACTGTCAGTGCTAAAATAACGTGTACATATGTGAAACACAATGGCTGAGTTCAGCAGACTCAATAGTTGAGTGAGCGCTCGCTGCTATTCTTCCAGATCTAAAATGCTGATTGGATGATCTAAAAAAATACACCAATAACAGCGAGTGCTCATTCAATTGCATGTAGAGACCGCTGAATGCAGTCATTTAAACAGATGATGAGTCAAAGCTGTCAAAAGTTGTTCTACGATAGAATCATAAATCATATGATAATGATGCATAATACATTTGATATTTCTTAGTAAATTAATATGACAGCTCGTTCAATCTTACAAGGTACACGCATATATTTATTGTTATTTTTATTTAATCAAATGTCTGAAACAATATATCTTTAAGTATAGACAAATACTTTGTTTCTCTGTATGTGAAAAATTAATAAATATTTATATAAAAATTATATTAAATATATACAGTTATATATAAATTTATATTATTAACATTTTTTTTTTTTTTTTTTTTCATTTGTAGTTTTCGATCAGTATCAGAAGGCGCGATTGCTCTTTGTGCAATCCATTGCAGATTTAGCTTCAAAATCAAGCAACATCGATTGTCTGGAAGCAGCAGGTGTCATTGATCTCTTACATCCTTTATTAGTTGATCCTATACCATCCATCCAACATCTGGCAGCAATTGCTCTAGGCAAACTAGCGAATCATAATCCTAGACTAGCGCATGCTATCATTAGAAAAGATGTATTGTCGCATTTGTTGCAACACATAGACAAACAAAATGTACGAACTTCTTAAATGTAAACATTTTGATAGTGATAGAGAATAAAATTAATCTGAATCGTTGTATTTCCTTGCTCAGAAAATTTTGACATACAGCAATCATCTTATTAATCTTTTATATATAATTTCCAGATTTCTCATTAAGGGGATGCTGAAGCCGCCTGTATTATCGATAAAGCTAACGTTTTTATTCTTGTCCAATTAATTTTGTCCGTAGTAATTTCACAGAATAAAAATTTCTTTTTCACGATAAAAATATATATACTAATATGTACCTGGCGCTGTTGTATTACGTGTCCAAAGTTAGAAAAAATAAAAAATTACATTTTTTTATCCATTTTATCTTCAACGTTAGTCGCCATATAAAAATGGATAAAGAAATTTGTAATTTTTTATTTTTTTCAGCTTTGGACACGAAATACAACAGCGCCAGGTACATTAACATGTTTTAATCATGAAAAAAGAATTTTTATTTTATGAGATTACTATGAAGAAATTGGACGGTTAGAAACAAAAACATTAAAAACGCTAGCTTTATCGGTAATACAGACAGCTCCAGCATCCCTTTAATTATTTATGCTACATTAATTACAAGGAATGGACGAAATAATATGAATACCTAGAAAATATACTATTTGCCCGTGACACAGATTATATTATTGGAATAGAGTTATACAATACTTAAACAACTATAATATAATAATATAATAATATCCCTCACAGCACAAAATATTGCAGCAATATTATTTTGAAAACGTGCAATATTTCATAAAACATTGCTACAATATTATAGCAATATTTCTATACCTGCAAAAATATTGCTGCAATATTTAGAGAAACATTGCATACGTGTTGCTATAACTTATGCAATATTACTATATACTTGCTATATACATTATGCAATATTTTAATAATTATTCCAGTTTTATTAATTGCTAACATATTATTGTGTTTAGTATCATATTTCAAAATACATACGATAAAGTTATGAACAAAAAATATTCTGGAACCTAGAAAGCATATCCAAAAAAGATTGGGAATCTCTAGGAGGCTCACTAACTTGATTTGCGTACTCTTTATAAGATATTCCTAGATATTTTCTCCTTATGAAAAGCATATCCCTCTCATGGCGGAGCCACGTACTTATTTACTGAATTGTAATATTGCAATATATTCTACAAAATATTAAAGTTACAATATTTTGCAATATCGTTGCAATATTTCCAATAAAATATTAAAATTTCAATATTGTAACAATATTGCAGCAATTTTTATAATATTCAGCACTATTGAAATATTGCTATAATATTTCATGCTGGGGATTATTCTTTTAGTAATTTAGCAGAACACGTACCTTTAAATTGCTCATATAAATACATTGAAGGAGAAAATTTATTTGTCTCTCAAAATCATCTTCTACATATTATCCAAAATTTAAATATATCTTTTCTGGCCAATCACCTGATTTAAATTTCAAATCATTGCAAATAGTTTTTAACAGCAGAACGAGAAACAGGTTTCTTCCTGCAATATTTCTTAAGCGATTGGAAGATGTTCCGCCAGAAGAATGATACAACATTGCACTATTTAAGCATCAATGATTTTTCAAGCATTTTATGACTCTGTTCCAACAAGGATAAAATCAAGAAACGCAGTAGTCGCTAAGTCTGACGCTAAGTCAAATGCAGTAATTTGTACTAACGATAAGAACAAATGCTAGGCCAAATAATAAAACGAGTAGTATATTTCCTCAAATGGTAACATTACTTTGTCCATCTTCTATATACTATAAAGGTATTTTTTTAATTTTTAAATAAAATATATTGTCACAGAAATTTTACAAGAAAGCGGCGCTATTCGTTTTGCGGGCAATAGCCAAGCATTCACCGGAGCTGGCGTTAATAGTGGTACACAATGATGGCTTGCAGACTATAGTTAAATGCTTGGAGGATTTTGATCCTGGAATAAAAGAAGCAGCTGCTTGGGCATTAGGATATATCGCGAGACATAACAAGAATTTAGCTCAAGCGGCGGTGGATGCTAGTAAAATTATCATTAAAAATTATCATTTTCTACAATAATTATTAATAAGGTATTTTACTGGTTAATCATATCTTCGTCAGACGCGATACCTCTTCTCGTATTGTGTCTCCAAGAACATGAATTGTATATTAAACAAATTGGTGCATCAGCTATTAGCGACATAAGTAAACATAGCATTGAACTGGCGCAGATAGTAGTAGATGCTGGTGCAATTTTTTTCCTCGCGAAAACTCTGCAGGCCAACGTCGATGCCAAAGCAAAGGTAATCTAACACAAACATACAGCTTTGATCATAAAGTATAGCCCTCAAAAATATGATGTAAATTTCTATATTTAACAAACAATAAACTATAAGACGATTTTATTTAAAAAATAATATTTATTTTTATAACAATTTAAACATATTGTTAGTTTTTTAATCTTTATTCCGCTATTATTCATTTGGAGGAATAAATTGAAGGTATTTTATACCGGGATTATCTGTTTATAGGTAAAATATAATTTATATCTACACAGGATTGCAGGGTAATAACTAGTTATTATAATAAGTTAAAAATTAAATAAAAAGTTAATAACTTTTCAATTAATTAATTTCAAATGAATTAATTTTCAATTTAATTTATTAGTCAATAATAAACGGATTAATTTAATTACTTTTAAATATTAATTCATTTTTTCTTTTATTTTTTTTTTTTAAGTACCAACGAGATACTATATATTGATTTGTGTATAACCCAATAAAGTAAGGACCTGGACATAATGAAAGAATAAGAATTAATCACGGCACATTTAATCGGGTTTCATAATCTGTAATTATAAAATTGATCTAAATTATAAAACTAATCTCGTAACTATATTCCTCTGAAAAAAATAGAATGAATGATTAGTTTCTAACTACGAATATTATTAAACCCGATTAATGTTCATTTCTATCAATATAGATTAATTTTAATCTTAGTTTAACTTACCGTCATCTTTTTCTAGTTCTAAAGATTAGAAAAAGACAAAGGCCGGTATTCATAGTCAGACCTTATATTTAAGGCTATCTTAAGAAATCACGAACCAATCAGAACGTCGCATTAGTGTCTTAAGACATTATTTAAGACGGTCTTGAAATAAGAATCAACTATGAATACCGGCCATTCAAGTATATAAGTTAAATCGAGATTAAAAATCTACATTAATGGAAACGGGCATAAGTATAAACGTAATCAATGTCTATAATTTATAGGAATTGTGCCTATAATTTAGACATAAAACAATTAGAAGTAAGGATTAAATATGCACAATGAATACACAATAATAAGATATAAGATAATGTATAATATAAAAAATTAGAAGTAGGAGTTATGTAACATATAATGAATACAAATAAAATATGACTTCATAATTAATTATGTCTTTATTTTATAGGCGTATTCCGATATACAGTGCCAGTGCTGAAAATCTACAGTATATGTAACATGAACTATAAATTTTCAGTTACTGGCTGTGCATATCGGAACACGCCTATAAAATATAATTAATTATGAAGTCATATTTTAATGTATTATATTGTATGTTACATTTAACTCCTACTTCTAATTTTTTATATTTAAATTTATGTAATATAAAATCTTATAAATATTGCAGTAATGTTGTAATATTATTAGCAATATTGCTGCATTATTACAGTGTTTCTTATTCCTCCACTGTGCGCAAAACCTAATATTATATCTTACGTTATAATATTGCTGCAACATTACGTATCAATATTTTTAAAACGGACATTTTTATATTGCTGCAATGTTGCTGAAATATTGCAGCACTATTTCGCAATATTTTGCAATGTTGCAATCTTGCAATGAAATATTTTTGCAATGTTGCTGCAATATTTCTGTGTTGTATGGATATATATTCTATTTTTTTGCGTAAACAATACATCCTACTTATGATCAAAGCAGTATATTAAACATCTGATCGAAATATTGACACTTGAATATAATTGTAATGTCTGTAGCGTCAAGTATTATTAGCGCTGAGCAGCATAGCTACACATTCTGCAGATTTAGCGGAAGCTGTGATCGAGGCAGAGATCTTTCAGGACATTTTGGCACACATGGTGCATCCGGATGAGAATGTCAGTAAAATCGCGGCGATTTTAACTAGGGAGATCTGCAAACATACGTTTGAGGTAAAAGATGCCGTATACCTTTTCATTCAGCTTATATATAACGCAATTTTCACAGTTGGCGCAGCTTGTAGTAAACAATGGAGGTATCGCTGCGCTTATCGAATTAATTAGCACTTCAAAATCGGCGACCAGATTACCGGCAATTATGGCACTTGGTTACATTGCTGGTCATTCTGATCAACTGGCTGTGGCTATAATAAGATCTGAAGTATCAATCAAATGCAAGTAATAGCCCGCTAAACACGAAGTAACAATAACATTACATCAGTGTTATCATTTTCTATTCTGTAGTTAATGTAGTTGTCATGTACACGTTTTATGTTATATTTATATTATTAAATAAGAAATTGTAATATTGATATAATGTTATTATTGTTACTTTGTGCTTAATGGGAGACTATTTTTGTACTGTGTATAACAGATTCGTGTTACTCAGGGCATCGTGCAATTAGCAGTTATATTACAAGAGGAAACGGACGATCATATTCTCGCGGTGACCGTCTGGGCTATTGGACAAATTGGCAAATACACGACCGAACATGCAAAAGCAGTTGCGATCGCAAATCTATTATCTAAATTATTGGAGGTATTTAGTTATTCTTTCCACATTTTAATTAATATCTTATAATTAATATTTTTGATTTTACAATTATGATTTCATTAGCTGTACAATGATCCGATAAGTTCCGAGGATCTCAAGGCAAAATGTTATACAGCACTAAAACAAATTCTGCAAAATTGTATGTATATTGAGGCTCTTGAATCCCTATTGCATGACGTGCCTCCTAACATCCTGAAATATGTATTGGGACAGTTCAGCAAGGTAAGATTTTATAATTCAATCGAGAATCTATGGTGAAATTTTTTTCTAAAAATATTTTATATAATCTTCTAGAATTTTTAAATAATTATCGGAATTTTTTACAAATTTCTGGATAATTTTATAATTTTTTAGAAAAATTCCTCAGATCTTTACAAATTGTAATACCAAAAGTGAGAGAGAAATTTTTGAGAAAGTCTTCTAAAGTTCTTTATACATGTGTATATGCATGAATTCTAAAATTTTTAAGATTATTTCTCATTTTATAATTTTTAAAGAAAACTTATAAATCTAAAGTTTAAGGTATTTTCTTTTTCAGAAATTTAAAATATAAAAATTTCTTAAAAATATAAAATATGAACATTTTTTCACCGGGAAAGACGAATCGTGAAAACGCTTTACATTTAGTAATATGACAAAAGAAACGGTGATATAACCGCAAATTTTTTAAACATAATATGAATAACTAAGTGTAAAAACTCTCGAAATTGTCAACAATTTAATATAAGTAAGGAAGTTTTAACGCGGTAATGAAAGTTTAACGCGGTTAATGATGGCAATTAATATTTGACTTCTGAATACCGAGTTTAGATATTTCGATTCCTCTTCGATCATCTTATTCATACATATAAGTATACATATAAGGTATGTTCTGATATACACTGCCAGTACTGGCCAGTATTGAAAAATGGTTCCGCTATCACTATGCTCTGTGTTCTAATTCCCTCAATGACATCATAAATGATAGATATATTGTCACTGCGACTACTGCGGCTTTCGAGGTGAGTTACAGTGTAATATAAATGGCCTCGCTTAAAGAAGCACAACGCGTAGAAATATTCAATCCAGGAAATAAAAAAATATATACATTATATTTAACTGCAGAAAAGATGCACATATATGTTCATTTTATTGAAAATGACTCTTAAATTTCACATTTGAATATGTATTCATTCACTGTATCCATATAATTTTTAACACGAGATCAAACTGTTTGAATTGGTGAATCCATAATTAGTTCATCTTCTTTGGAAGAACTATCGCTGCTGTTTTCATTCAAAATTTATTGACAATTTAATACGTTTAGTTATGTCTATTTACACTACTGCCACTCTATTGCAAAGCCGTTCCGAAATACGACATTACAGTAATGCTGACAGTATCATAATTTTGGAACGGCTGCGGCTGTGCACTGTTGTGACATCATGATGGTTGCACTGCCAGTAAGAGGGGAATACATAATAATGGAATAAAGGATTGTTCATTGGCACAATAGATAGAATGCATGCTCCTTTATGGAACTCTCTTTATGAAATTCTCGCACGAAACAATGTGTACTGGCAAACTTTACAGCGAATAGTTATAAAAATGGCTCATACATATATAAGTTTTTGTTAAACTAGAGAGAAACCTGAGAGAAGACATGACGGCCCAAACCTGTAACTGCAAAATACTTCGCGCACTACTGCTCTCTGACAAAGTGGATGTAAACTACATAGTAACGTCCACTTTTCAAGGTGATAAATCGATATTTGATTCAAATAATCGTGTTATATGTAGCACAATTATATTGGTTAAACAAATTTAATCGATTCTTTAATAATAATTTAATAATAATTTAATAATAATTTAATAATAATTTAACCAATTCTTTAATCTCTTTTTATCTACTTCCAATAACACATATCTTTTAAATTTTAAGCATATACTGTAGGCGTAAAGTGCGTTTTGAAATAATTTAAAAGTGGGCCTTATTCGCAGCTCAGATAGCTTATACTAAGACCTTACATACTACTGGAGGGAATATTATTATAGCATAAATATTGAGATTTTAACCTATATCGTGTATTTTAGTGTAAAGTCTTAAACACAATGCGAAGGAATAGCGATAGCGATAGGAATAACACGATTTCAACCTATCAGAAATCAGATACACTGGAATATACACTTTCTGATAGATTGAAATCGTGTTATTCCTATC
>Ga0157364_1003381_pt1 | contig 15439 bp, 20 predicted proteins | sample AttsexASBM2_FD_111476 | JGI IMG/M metagenome (GOLD analysis project Ga0157364, IMG submission 111476) | Fungus gardens microbial communities from leaf cutter ant in Ribeirão Preto, State of São Paulo, Brazil - Atta sexdens ASBM2 | ecosystem: Host-associated > Fungi > Mycelium > Unclassified ...
GTTCCTGATACAAAGTAGTCTACCTTATATACTACTACCCATGGTCCGTGCTAGCTACTGTGCACCCTACCCTAAATGACCATGAGTAAAACATGAGGCCAGCATGTGTTGTCCATGCTGTATAACGTCACTTTGTTCCAGAACCTTCTACTTCCTTCTCCTAAGTCTCATGATCTGTCTTGTGACTACGCCATCAACTTTGTGACTGATGTGACAGCATGACTGATAACCCCTAACCTGAGTTGTTCTAAAAATAGAAATTAAAAGGCAAAGAAAAATAAAATGAAAGAGAGAAAATAAAAATAAATGAAGTCCACTGTCAACGATCTTGACAACCATGCCTACTCCATGTGCCCTGACGTCATCTTCTAGATCCTTCCACCATGGTCTAGGCCTATGACATCACATCATGTGACCTGTCATGTGACTTCCTTGTCACATGCCTCTTCATTGCCCAAAAGAAAAAGAAAAAGAAAACAAAATTCCTATAAAGTCAGAAAATAAAAGAAAAAGGAAAATAAAAATTATTCATGTCCAAAGTGTCCCATAACACTCATCTTATAAAAAAGCACTGTTATGACTTAGATCTCAGAGATAAGATGAAAGCATACTCTTATATTAAGTAACTCAATAGAGTTTTAAGTACAAACTATTCTACCTTATATACTATAGACCATGGTCTGTGTACATACTATAACCAACCTACCCTCAAGTATATGTGTACCCCATAAGGCCAACATGCTATTGCTATACTATACAACATCATCTATTCTGGAACCTTCTACATTCTTCTTTGTGTCATGTAATTGTGTGATATATAACTGTGACATAGGTGACCACTCTGTGACAACTGTCACATATCCATCATGCTTTGTGACTTGTGTGACCATCACACATTACATTGCATCACTTTTTTTTTTTTTAAATCAACAATTTATTATATGGAGCACAATGGTAGAGACCATGGTAGCTACTTCATAACTACATACATTAAGATGCAAACTACATGAAAAGAAAAGAAAAAGAAAGAAAGAGAAAGAGAAGAGAAAGAAAGAAAAAAGCCTATACAAAGTGACAAGTTTTTATCAACTAAGTAATGTTTTCTCCAAATGAAAAAGCATTACTGTTATACTCTAAAAAGAGAGTGAAACAACTTATTGTATCCCTTCTTGGATTCTAATACTCGTTATATCTTTTATAATCATAGAATATATGACACTTAGTTTTGATAGGGTAATCACCACACAGATACTTGAAATCTTTTCTGGAGAAGAATCTCAACCTATATTCACCAATAGGAGCATGATTTACTATAGCTCTAGTCACTCTTGTACATAGAGAATTTGAATTCTCAAAGTACTTGAGCCATATTCCATCTTTAGAATATATTGGTTCTAATGGCTTGTTATCATTGTCCAGGAGCTTGAGGAAATAATTTCCCTTTTCATCTGATACCTAAAAAGTCATTTTCCACAAGGAAAGAATATCATTACTTTTATTTTTCTTGCTGAAGTCCCATGATAACTTACAAGAATATTGAGGATATGGATAAAATTGTTTGGTTTCTTCATTGAATATTTCATAAAAAGGCCATTTTCAAAATTTAATTGAATTATCATGATTTTTGGAAAAGAATATTCTGAGCTCAGCTGAAATTGCCACCACATGTATTTGAAAAGAATGTGATGAAGAATCAAAGATTCTTCTTGTAGCATGAATAGAGTCCATAAGAATAATAATGTTTGAGATACCAGGTAAAGCAGTAGCTTGATTAATACTGTATCTAATAGCAAATAGTTCAGCTTCCATAATTGTAACATTAACTGCATGATAGATCATTTTGATGACAGGTTTGTCATGGATATAGACATGAGAGATAGACATGGCTATGTTGTTTTTGATGCTAGTGTTGAATATAACAAGAGCATAAGAGGGATCTGACAAAGACTTGATTGCAATATTGTCAAGGAGACAAATATGAGATTTGATGCCTTGGTTGCTTTGTTTGTTAGAACAGTGAAACAAGAAATGACTATGAAAAATATCAATAAGACAAGAACCTAGAGAAAATTCCTTGTTAAATAGGTCAAATGAAAGAAATACTTCATTGAACCTATTATCTATATCAACAATTAGCCCTTTGATCATAGACCTTTGCTTTGGGATGAGAATATCTAATGATAAAGGGTGAGAAGTGTTGGAGACCAATAGATTCAATTTGAGTAGTAATCTCAAGATGTGGTTGTAAGGAAGAGAATGAGCTCTAAGTTGTGATCTGCTACTGAGCTTTCAGAGATGTAAGTAGATAGGGACTAAATCCACAATAGCTTTAATGCCAAAAGAGAGCAAAGCTTGGAAAGTGCCTAGAATCTAGATGGCAGCTCTTATTTGCATTTTATTCAACTCTTTGAAAGGGTAAGATAATAGAGCTTTGTTATAGAACCATAGCTGAAACCTATAAAGAGCAATAGAAAGAACACAACTTTTGTATAAAAGTCATTTCTGTTGGGAGTTGAGACCCTATACAGAATTGCCAAGAATTTTCATACACTTGACCATAAAGATGGCTTTGTTTACATAAAAATCAATATATTAATGGTATTATAAGACGAGAAAGTGTGGACAGACTTTAGTAAGATATTTATAGATAGTTATATTATTAGTCTATAATGAGAGAGAAAAGGCACATGACTAGGAAGTCACATGATATTACTCATAGGGCCTAGAACGGTCTAGAAGGATCTATAGTTTAGAAGGATCAAGAAGAGTTTAAAGATAGAGTGACATCAAGGAATATATTGACAGCATGGTTTCCTCATAGTGTATATATGGTGCATACATGGACAATAGAGATTAAGAGTAGGGTTTAGGATATGATGTCAAGACACATATATATAGCATGCTGGCCTTGAGGTAAACACATAGAAGATTAGTAATGAACATGAGGACAGGGCATGGACATTAGGGTAGGATGTACAGCAGATGTGTAGTCATAGCATAGACCATGGATAGTTTATATAACTAGTTGGTAGAATACTATTGTGGTTCTCTGTCAAGTTCTCTTGTGAATTATACAACTCGTGTTCTCCACTAGATATCCACCCTTGAGATTTATTGCTTGTGCTGCTATTGGACACTAGTCTAGTGGTTGCCACAACAAATAGAAGGATAACTTTCTGTTGAAAATAAAACCTAGGTATTTCTATGTATTCTTGGGTCAAAGAACTGGTCCTTCTGATATAGATAGATTAAGTAGAGAAGGGTTAAAGAGACTATATGATCTAGAAAAATGAAAAACCTCTATCTTTCCATGTTTCATGATTAGTCCAAATGTTTCTAAGATAGAAGAGGTAATGTTGTAACTATAGAAAAGATTAGAGTTCAAAATAGTAAACAATTTGCTTTGGGCTACAAAGAGACCATCATCAACAAAAGAAAGGATAAAAACAGGAATTTTTAGAATTTTTAGATGTTTTTCAAGAATATAAAGAACAAGAGCAATATATAAGGCAGAAAGAATGAGGGAGAGGGCTAAACCTTGATCCATCCCAATGTTCACATTGAAAAAAGAAGAGGAAAATTTGTTCCAAAAATATTGAGTTTTTCTTCCTACTAGATAATTGGAAAAGAAACAAGAAACTTTAGGGTCAAATTCAGCTTTCCTAATAATAAGAGGAAGAAGTCAATGGTTTAAGGATGGGAAAAATTGGGCAATGTCAAATGCTAAAGTACTTGTCATGTTATTATTGACCTACCCAGTGCAGATGAAATATATAGGGATAATGCCAGTATTGGAAGTCAACCATTGTTTCAGTCCACCCAGTTAACTTGGATAAATGAAATTGTTGGATATCAATTGGAATTGAAGTCTATTGCTGATAACTTTTTCAATAATTTTTCTTATAGTATTAAGAAGAACAATAAGTCTGAAGGCTTTAGGAAAATTATATGACTTCTTGTTGGGTTTAGAAATGATAATGGAAGTAGAGACTTTGAGATGCAAAGGCTAGTGACCTAATTCAAAGCATGTATCAGCAATATTAATTGTTTTCTTCAAACACATATTATCCTTGACTATACACTTGAGATGTCTCCACATTAGTTTGTCTAGGTCTGGAAATAACAAATTGTTGTACTTGTTGATAGAACTAATGAATTTTACTTTGGAAAAAGAAACCCAAACCATAGAGACTTTGTCAGAAATCTCATTCAGAACTCTAATACTGATTTGATGATCTTGAACCATATTGAAGGATGAATGGAAGACTAGCCAGAGATCATCAATTTTGATATAGGGACGACTATTGTATTTGATTGCTTTGATTGCCAGTAGCTTTTTTTGTTCACCCAATTTATGAGTTCCCATGGGCCATGTTTCTTGTTGGCAATTTCTTGGATTTTTTGGTCAAAAAACAAGTGCTAGGTGTTTTTGACTGCTTTTTTGTATTATTTCCAATCCTTAATATGTCTAGACGACCTATACTTTTCAAGATCTCTGTTACAGTTCACATCCCACCAACTCTTGGAATACTTGGTAATATTGATTATTTTCAAATTCTTGGCCTATATTCTTGCCATATCATAAGCAAGATATTGAACAATGTTTTCAAGAGAATCTATGTCTAAGATATCATTAGTGTCAATACCTCTAATGGAAACAATTAATTTAGTGATAAAATTATTCTCTTTGTCACTATCTTTGACAATTGTATGCTTTTTGGTTTGAACATATTCATCAAAGATCAGAATAGTGACTGTTAATAGAGCATGATCTGAAATGATATACCACTCAGGATGGATGGAATGACAGTCAAGTTCTTCAGACCCTAATCTAAGGAGCATTAGGTCAATGACTAAGTTCAAGTCATGATTGTTGTCTAAATATCTAGTAGGACAGTAGTTAGTAGGTTTAGATAGTCCTAGATGAAATGAGTTCACAATGTTGAAGAGTAATGTTCTATGAATAGAATGATGAGGATAGTTAAAATTCCATAGATTGTCCCTAATGTTGAAGTTACCAGTCATGATAATAACATTGTTGATATTAGCTTCAGTATTCTTGAGATATTTTAAAGCTAATTGAGACAAGTCTGAATAAATATTTAGTAGGAAGAAAATTAAAGTATTATTGAAAAAGGAGATAAGAGAAATGTCTCTGTAGTTATAAATGTCTTTGTGTAAAGAAAAGCAAAAAGATGAAAGTTGTATGTTGATATATGTAATGACTCTAGGAGAGTTGTTTTTATTATAGAGATTCCTAGAAAAGATCAGCCAATTAGGGTGATTCAGGACTCCTACCAGTTCCACTCCTTCTTCACTTCTCAAACTTGGAATTGATCAAATAGTTGACCATGCTGGTTCTTGTAAGAAGATGACATTGAAAGAAAATTGAGTTTCTAAGATTGTGTTGACAACTAAATTGTTTTTTCACATGTTCTGTGAAAAAATCTTAATGTCTTTGATAATTATGAGAGGTTACCATTCACAACTGAACAAATCAATTATTTTCTACTCTCATAAAGCTTCTTATATCTTTTAGAGTGCTATTCTCTGTTGAAGTGATGTCTCCAGAATGGACATAAGTTTGAATTGGCTTGATGATCTCCTTTGCAATTTGAACACCTGAATGAGTGAGGGTATGGTTCATCCTGCTTGGTTTCTAATCTTGGAGGATTAGTTTTTAGGTTAGCTTTACAACACTGGGAAAATTGACAGTGATATTCAGACATGTTCAGACATGTGCAGACTATTATACTTGACATACTTGGATCCTTGGACTCTACATGAGTGCATAGCATGCCCCTATTTCCAACACTTCTTGCATTGTGGGACATCTGGATTTATATTTGCTCTGCAAACCATAGTGATAAAGCTTCCAACATTAAAGCACTTATTGATTAAACCTTTTGGATTAGTATCATTTTGTGTATCCCAGATGTCCAGCTATATGATGGCTATATCTGACTTAGGAGATATCTTGATAACTTTTGGTTAAGAAGCAATTGAAATGTTATTGAAGATGTGGTTGTTTTTTAAAATTGTTTCAACCATGTCCAAAGTTAGAGGGGTGTTTGTGTTCTCAATAAGATAGGGTAAGCCAATAATCTTGATATAAGACTTTGACTGAGGTAATTGAGGAGCCTCTATATTCTTCACATTAATATAATTTGAATTCTTGACATATCTCTCTATAGTTTAAAGATCTAAGGCAGATGCTACTTTGTTAGTTACAATAATTATACTAGATTTTTCCAACTGAATGTAGTTCACTTTGCAATCAGATTTGATGTTCTTGAGCAACCTATTAATGTTAGTAATATGGTCACTAGAGTTTAACATAAACTTGATAATATTGTTACTATTCATTAGAACAATAATCTGTTTATGAGATGGTCCTTTAGTAGTTATGTTGAGTCTTGGTTTTGGTTTGTCACCTCTGTTGATAATTTTCTGAATATTTTCAATTTTTTTCTCCTATAAATTAGAGAACACCTTCTTGATTTTTAAAACTTTCCTAGTATTATTATCTGATAGAGACACCTAGGCATAAGATTTCCTTTAGGTTTCTTTTTCTTTTGATTTTTTATTTTTCTTGAAAAATTTCACAATGTCCTTAACCTCCTTAGGCAATTTTGCTGAAATAGGTGGAGATAATCTGCTGACAGTAGCTAGTTTGTTGTTGTTCTTGCTACTTTTGTTTTTGGGATTGTTGTTGTTGTTAATTTTTGGAGTAAACTTGGAAGCAACTTTATTTCTAAAAGAGATGTTGTTATCAACACTAAGTGCATTCCAACCTGAATCATAAATAGCTGAGATAAAGTCCCAAGCCACTTTGCCAACATCTTTAAGGTTATCAAAATCATTAACTTTATCTCTCTCAACAGATTTGTTGAGAATATATTTTGACATTCAGTTAAGAGACATCTTAATGTTCTTGATATCAAATGGTAAGTGTTCCATTGATACATGAAGTGAAATGGGTGGAAATTGCCATCCCAGAAATCTTAATCTGTAGCCTGATTGACATTGTATAGTAATTAAATATTTAAAGTTGATTGCTGACTATCACTAATCCTATCTTGTAGTTGAGTGCATTCTTTAGGGCCAAAGCCTCATTAGATTCACATTGTTTCCCATCTGCAGGAGAAGTGACAGTCACCCTACTGACAGACTCACATTTATTTGCAGCATTCTTGTAGAATAGTTGAGAGCTGTCAATAGGCTCTCTAATGTCTTCTTCAGGTTTATTGTTATTCATCTCCATGTCAAGATTGCAAGAAGTGGACTTAGTGTTTTCTCATTTTCTTATTTTATTTTACTTTATTTTTGATTTATTTTTCATATTTTTCTATTTATAGAACTTAGAGTTAGGATTAGTCATATGATACAAGAAGAAAGACATAGAAAGTGCTAGAAGAACAATGTTATATAATGTGCACAATGCATGTTGACCTATTGTTATAAAACACTTTGGATACTAACAATTTTTCTTTTCTTTTTTCTTTGATTTTATATTTAATTTTGTTTTCTTTTTCCTTTTATTTTCTTTTGGACGATGAAGAGGCACATGACACTGCAGTCACATGACATGTCACATGATGTGACATTATAAGCCTAAAATAGGGTAGAATAATCTAGAAGATGACATCAGAGTACATGGATACAACATGGTAGCCTTGAGTAAAACATGAAGCAGACATGAGGGCAGGTCTAATTATTAGTAGCATGGACCATGATGTAGTAGTATATATAGGGTAGCAATATAGCAGAGACTCCTTGTCAAGTTTTCTTGTGATCGCCCACACTTGATATCTTATTGAGAGATTTGCTCATTGTGTGATTATTGGTTATTGGACTAGTAGTTGCCACAATACTTATGCCTAACACATGGTGGTTTAGGGTAGGGTGCACAGTAGTTAGCACAGATCATTGGAATAGGTATATAAGATAGTCTACTTTGTACAGGAATTTTTATCGAGTTCTCTTGTATTTTACTCTAATACAAGAGTTTTGTTCTTTTATCTAACTTTAAGGATTTAAGATCATAACATTAGAACTCAATTCCCTTTCCAAAGACCATCTAACAAGACCTTCTTACTCTTATTCTCTTTCATCCTCGACCAAAGGGCAACACCACTCTTTAGTCAAGAAGATATAACTGGACCCTAGGTTTAAGAGGTATACCAATCAGAAGGGGGAATTCTGGTTATTTGTTTGTATCAAAGCCCACTGGTACACTTCAAATATATCACCTTTTGTGAACATGATCTATACTTTTTTTATGTATTAGCCTTGTGCTACAGATCCCCTTGTGATCTATCTACACAGAGGAACAGCAATAGTCCTTAAGTCACTGCTTAGAGTAGAACAGTCTTCTTAGACCAAAATTGTGATACAAGTTAGTAGTTAGTAGATCAGAGTAGTCAGTAGATGGTGTAGACAGGACAGGAAGAGTGCTTGCTATCACCTACTGAGATTTCTTTGTCTTCAGAATACAAGTTGGAAGCCAAAACTAGCATATGTTCTGCTCTTCCCCTAACTACACCACCACCACCACCACCACTATCAACTTCCAGAATGAGTCAACATGACTACCCTGCTATCATTAGACAGTTACAAGAACAGCTTGCAGTACAGCAGGCTCAAATACAAGCTTTGTTAGAAAGAGGAGCAGTAGCAGGAAGAGGAGTCAGGAAAGGACTAGAAAGAATAGCTAATTTAAATGTGGCAAAGCCACAATTGTTCAATGGAGCCTTGTCAAAGGTCTCAGGTTTTATTACAGGGTGCAAGTTATATATAAGGAATAAGTTGGCAGAGGCAACAGTAGAAGAACAGGTGTAGTGGATGTTGTCATATATGCAGGAAGGATCAGTAGATGTGTGGAAGGAGAATATACTAGAAGATTTAGAGGCAGGGAAAGTGGAATATGAATTAGCAGGGGAATTTTTGGCAGAATTAAAAAAAGAATTTGGAGGAGGAGATAAGGAGGCAGTAAAAGTGGCAGAATTGAAGAAATTAGAGCAGGGAGAAAGAACAATGGAAGAATTCATGCAGGAGTTCAAAAGAGCAGCAAGAGGAAGTGGGTATGAGAGGAGACCATTGATAGAGGAGTTTAAGAGGGGAATGAATGGGATGATAAGAAGAAAGTTGATGGAGGTGGAAAACCAACCAGGCTCAATAGAGCAATGGTTTAGAAGGGTAATGGCCCTGGATCGAAATTAGAGAAAGAGTAGAAGGAAGAAAGAAAGATTGAAAGGACAATGAGTAAAGGGAGGAGCAGAGACAGATAATGCCACAACTATTAGTGTGGCAGAGGAGGCAAGAAATACCACCTTAGTGGATAACAATAGAGTCTGCTCCAATGGAAGAAGTTGAAAGGATGAATACAGTAGTAGTAAGAGGACAGAGGCAGGGACAGATAATAGGGGTCCCAAGAAGAGACCCTTATACAATAGAGGTAGATAGGAGGAGGAACTGCTATGCCTGTAGGGGATTCAAGCATATGGCCTGACACTGTAGAAATAGGGGATAGAGAGGCAGGATGGCAGAAAGAAGAAGAGTAGAGTACAGATAATGGGGAAGAGAGGGAAATATTGAACACTTGAACAATTTAAAAGAGGTAGAGAATCTAGAGTCCCTCAACTAGATTCTTACAATAAATTCAAGGCACTAGCTAAAGAAATACAAGTTGGTACACCAGAATCAGAGGAAAATAAGGAAAAGGTGGAAGTAAGAAAAACAGAAGGAAGATTATTGAGAGAGGTCACAGTAAAAATTGGGTTAGAGAGGATTGACATGCAGGAAAAAATAACGGTAGAGGCATTATTGGATAGTGGGACAACGGGGCTAGTTATAAGCTCAGAATTCACTAGAAAACATTTAAATTGAAGAAGTTGGAGAGACTGATACATGTAAGGAATGTGGATGGTTCACTCAACAAGGAGAGACTAATAGAACATACAGTGGAGGTAAATATTTACTATCAGGGATACAGAGAGAGGACTGAGATTGATGTTATAGGAGGGCAAAAGTGAATGGTAATTTTGGGGATGCCATGGTTAGCACGCCACAACCTGGAAATAAACTGGAGGACAGAAGAGGTAAAAATAACGAGATGTCCAGAGAAGTATGGAAAACAGTAGAGGCCAATGCAAGGAAAATTGGGGTGATAGAAACAGAAAGAAGAAGAGGAAAAGGAAGAAGTAGGAAAGAAATGAGAGGAGCAAGAAAAAAAAAAAGAAGCAAAAAAGAGAGAAAATAGTAGAGGTAAAAAAGATAATAGAAGAATGAGAAATATAGAACGAGGAAGAAAAGGTAGCAAGATCAGAGGAGAAAGCAGAAAAATTGGTTCTGGAAAAGTTTCACTAGTAGATTAAGGTATTCAGCAAAAAATAGTCAGAAAGAATGCCTACCAGAAAAATATGGGATCATGTGATAGAGTTGAAGAAGGTATTTGCACTAAGGAAGGGTAAAATATATTCATTGTCGAGGAAAGAAAGAGAGAAAGTAAGAGAGTTTATTAGGAAGCAGTTAAGAAAGGGATACATACAACTGTCAAAGTCACCTCAGACAGTGCCAGTATTCTTTGTTGGAAAGAAGGATGGAAAGAAATGAATAGTATAAGATTACTGGTACTTGAATGAGTGGACAATAAAAAACAACTACTCCCTTTCTTTAATATTATATGTATTAGAGAATATAGATACAAAGAAGATATTCACCAAGATGGATCTGTGGTGGGGGTACAATAATGTAAGAATCAAGAAAGGAGATAAATGAAAGATGTTACAACTCAGAAACCTTAGTGTTGGTTTGGGAGAAGAAGCTTGCATAGGGTTTATACAAGAGAACTCGATAGAGAACTTCTGTACAAGATAGTCTACCTTATATACCTTGGACTCATGGTCCGTGCTAGCTATTTCTACCCTACCCTAAACAGCCATGTACATACCATAAGGCCAGCATGTGTTCAACACATTGTATGATGTCATCCTTCCAGAACCTTCTACTTCTTTCCCTACATCATGTGACTTGTGACCATATCATCTGATGTGACCTATCATGTGACAGTGTGATCTTTGTCACTCAACCCTAACCTTAGTTCTAAAAATAGAGAATAGACAAAAAATGAAAAAGTAAAGTAAAATAAAATGGAAAATAAAATAAAAATTGAAGTCTATCATCAATGATTTTAACAAAAGATGGCCTTCACCACACCGGAGGGATTCTTTGAACTGACAGTGATGTTTTTTGAGTTGACAAACTCACCAGCAACCTTTCAAGCAATAATGAATGAGTTGCTGAGAGACTTGATTAACACAGAAAAAGTGGTGGCATTTATTGACAATATTATAGTTGGAATGGATACAGAAGAAGGGCATAACAAGATAGTGGCAGAAGTTATAAGGAGATTGGAAGAAAATGACTTATATGTCAAACCAGAAAAATATAAGTGGAAAGTTCAAAAGGTTGGGTTTCTAGGAGTAGTGATAGGTTCAGATGGAATAAAGATAAAAGAAGAGAAGGTGAAGAATGTTTTGGATTGGCCAACACCAAAATGTGTCAAGGACATTCAAAAGTTTCTGGGATTGGCAAATTATTATCACCAATTCATATAGGGCTTTACATCTATAGCAAGACCATTACACGATATGGTAAAGAAAGATAGAAAGTGGGAATAGACAAAAATACAAGAGGAAGTGTTCAAGAAGTTAAAAGAAAAATTTACATAGAAACCAGTGTTAGCAGCACTGGACCTGGACAAAAAAATGAGGATAGAAGTAGATATATCAGACTATGCTACAGGAGATATATTATCTATGGAATGTAAAGATGGGAAATGGAGACTGGTTGCCTTTCTCTCAAAATCATTAAATGAAACAGAGAGAAATTATGAAATATATGACAAAGAAATGTTGGCAATCATTAAAGGGTTGGTGTTATAAGATAAGTGTGTGGACAGACTTCAGGTAGGGTTAGGGTTAGGACAGAAATAGGACAGTAGTATTATTATTAGTCTACAACGGGAAAAGGGCACGTGACCTGGAAGTCATGTGAAATGATGTCATAGGCCTAGAGTGGTCTAGAAGGGTCTATAAGTCTAGAAGGGTCTACAAGGCTAGAAGAGCCTAGACGATGACGTCAGGGAGCATGTACACCACATTGCTACCACATGTAGGACACATGGACGTTAGGACAGGATGCACAGTCTTGCACAGTCACTGCAGAGTAGACATGAGGCAGACACATTGTTGTAGCATGGACCACTTGTAACTTATATAAATAGGGTAGCAATACAGCGAGGGCTCCTTGTCGAGTTCTCTTGTAATTCTCCACTCTTTACTTGATAGCCCTATTGAGAGCTTTGCTCGTTGTGAGATCATTTGTCCTTGAGTGACGAGTGGTTGCTACAACAGTTGGAGAATTGGAGGTATTTGTTAGAGGGTATGCAATTCAAGTTTAAGATCTGGACAGATCAAAAAAGCTTAGAATATTTCATGAGAGTGCAAAAATTGAATCAAAGACAAGCTCAATGGGCATTATATCTGTCAAGATTCAATTTTACCTTGAAACATATTCCAGAGACAAGAATGGGAAAGGCAGATGGACTAAGTAGGAGACTGGACTAGAAAGTGGGTATAGAAAGGGATAATGATAATCAAATAATTATAAAAGACAATTGGCTTTGTAAATTAGAAAAAGTAGTAATAGAAGGACCTGAAGTAGAAAAAATAGAAAAAATAAAAAAAGCTAGGGGTAAAGATGAGGAAGTAGTTAGGATAGTAGAGAAAATAAAGAGGGCAAAGATGAAAGCAATACAAAGAGCAGAATGGTAGATAGAGGGGAATCTGGTACTAAAGGAGAGAAAAGTATATGTGCCAAAAGATAAAGAATTAAGAGTAGAGATCACTCAGTTATATCATGATATACCAGTAGCAGGGCATGGGGAAAAATGGAAAACGGTAGAATTGGTTACCAAAAGTTATTGGTAGCCAAGAATAATAAGAGATGTAGGAAGATATGTAGAAGGATGTAACCTATGCCAACAGATAAAGAATAGGATGGAGGAGATGGCAGGAAAGCTGAAATTAGAAAAAGTTCCTAAAAAACTATAGACACATATTTTGGTGGATTTTATTACTAAGTTACCAATAGTAGCAGGAAAAGATGCTATCTTAGTGGTCTGTGATAGACTGTCAAAGATGATGCACTTTGTAGCAACAATAGAGGGAACTACAGCAGAAGTATTAGCTAGATTGTTCAGAGACAATATATAGAGGTTGCATGGATTACTGGAGAGTGTGGTGTCAGACAAAGGACCACAGTTTGCAGTGGAGTTGACTAAAGAACTAAATAGGATGTTGGGTATACAAATGAAGCTGTTGACAGCCTTCCATCAACAAACAGATGGATAAATAGAATGGATGAATCAGGAGTTAGAATAGTATCTCTGGTTCTTCATAGATCACAGGCAAAAGGACTGGCTAGAATGGTTGGTGTCAGCAGAATTCACAGTGAATAATAAGATACACTCGACAACAAAAATGTCTCTGTTTATGGCAAATTATGGAAGGAAATTAAGAATAGGAGGAGATACTAGGAAAAGGAAAAAGATGGAGAAGGTAACAGAATTTGTAGAAAGAATGAGGAAAGTGCAAGAAGAGGCAGGAGCAGCATTGAAGAAGATGCAGAAAGATATGAAAAGACAGGCAGATAAAAGAAGAAAAGAAATGGAAGAATGAAAAAAGGAGGATAAAGTAGTGTTAAGTACAAAAGACTTAGTTTTCAAAGAAAGACCAGCAAAGAAGTTAGTAGAGAGGTTTGTAGGACCATACAAAATTGAGGAGGCGGTATCAACCAATGTAGTCAAACTACAATTACCAAGTTCAATAAGAATTCATCTAGTAGTTAATGTTAGCTGAGTAGTTCAATATAAGGAACAAGTAAGAGGACAGAAAAAGGAAGAGGGTAAACTGATTGAAGTAGAAGGAGTGGAGGAATGAAAAGTAGAAAAAATCTTAAATAAGAGAAAAATAAGAGGAACAGAGAAGTACTTGGTAAGATGGAAGGGGTTTACAGTAGAGCATGACATATGGGAAAAGAAAGAGGATTTAGGAAATGCAAGAGAGGTATTGGAAGAATTGAAGAATGAATGTGAAGGTGAGGAGACAAGAGAAGCTAGATATAGCAAAGGAGAAGAATTTTAGGAGAGGAGAATTACTAGGAAAATATATGGTGAAGATGTTATATGGATGGGATGACAGAAAGTTTGAAGAGGAGTATTTGAGAAAGCTGGAGAGGAACTGGCAAAAATGGAAGTTAGTTTCTCTAGAGGAGAAACCTTAAAAAGGGGGTAATATCAAGATTGCAAGAAGTAGACTTAGTGTTTTCTCATTTTCTTATTTTATTTTATTTTATTTTTGATTTATTTTTCATATTTTTCTATTTATAAAACTTAGGGTTAGGGTTAGTCATGTAACACAAGAAGAAAGGCATAGAAAGTGCTAGAAGAACAATATCATATAATGTGCACAATGCATGTTGACCTCATGCCTAATACATGGTAGTTTAGAGTAGAGTGCACAGTAGTTAGCATGAACCATTGGAATAGGTATATAAGGTAGTCTACTTTGTATAGGAATCTTTATCAAGTTCTCTTGTGTTTTACTCTAATACAAGAGTTTTGTTCTTTTATCCAACTCTAAGGATTTAAGATCATAACACTCTATGTATTTATAGTAGGAAATAGAAGAAGTGCTTGAAAAAACTGAGGAACTTCTTGACCTTACTTTACTAGAAAGGTTAGACCTCCCTCTCATGATACTGTTGCTAATAGCATCTATCTCCATATTGGAAGAGAATTGAGATATTGTAGAATAGTAAGAAATTGCTGAGAAAAGAGAAAATTGTTTATTTGCTACTTCTTTTATAGGTGCTACCATACAAGATGGAGGTAAGAGAGAGAGAAGTATGTGACATTACATCATATTATATCCTTTATTTAAGTCTAAAATAAAGAAAAGTAAAGTAAAACCAAAAATAAAATAAAAGGAAAAATAGAAAAGAATAAAAGAGAATAAAAACCAAGTTGATCATTTACAACTCTGACAAGTACCCACTAAGAGAATGATCTGTTGATCAATTCTCTACTATCTTAAGAGTTGAATCTTATGTCTAGAATCTTTTTTAGGCAATTTCTAAAGCTGGATAGAACCATTTTAAAATCTCACCTCAATCTGAACTATCTAAGAATGCTTCTATCATTACTTCTTTCTATGTATCAATTCTCTCCAGTCTAATCTAATGCTCCCACTCTTGTAAAAGTTATAAGAACTATTTATAGTTCTGATTCTGTTCCAACATTCTCTCTTAATATTGAGATAGCTGTTGGTATACTAGAGACTAAAGAAGTTGCTTTTACTCTGGTCTCTAACAAAAA